>Ga0206954_1119_pt1 | contig 20804 bp, 21 predicted proteins | sample Alteio_BWOrgHeat_37_FD_153250 | JGI IMG/M metagenome (GOLD analysis project Ga0206954, IMG submission 153250) | Enriched cells from forest soil in Barre Woods Harvard Forest LTER site, Petersham, Massachusetts, United States -... | ecosystem: Environmental > Terrestrial > Soil > Temperate forest >...
GTCAAAGCTAATAAAGCCATTATTTCTGTAGGTTTAAATAATTACGGTCACCCGGATAAGTCTTATGTGAGAGCTCTGGAAGATGATGGATTTCTTGTTCAGCAAACAAATAGAGCCGGGGATATTACTTTTAACGTGTAGCGGCACAAAACAAAAGTGTTTTTTAAAGGCACTTTTGTTTTGTGATCCCGCTGAAGCTCTATCTCAACCAGGGTATCCGGCTGAAAGCAGATACGGGGATAGCGCCATCCGGGCGCGGCCAACTATGCCATCTCAATTTATCCCACTCAAGTTTGAAAAGGCGGTAATAGTCATTTCAACATGAGCTTATTTTGAAAATGATGGACTGGCGTCGCGCACTCTTTTTATGGCTAATTTTTTACCATAACTTAATTGGCGCCATAACCATTCAAGCGGGCCAAAATAATACCTTGATAGCCACCATTTGCTGAAAAATATTTGTGCTACATAAATGGAAAGGGCGATCAGCATAAAAACGCCGTAGCTCAGGTGTAACATCACTAATCCCAGCCCAAAGCCTGAAAACAGGAGCAGCCCCAAAATATTTTGCACCACATAATTTGTCAGGGTCATTCGCCCGTATAACTGCAAAGCTCCAAAAAGGCGTTTCAGTTTTCCAGCAAGGTGAAGCCGGCATATTGCCGAGGTAATGAAGATCATGGTACTTAAAAACAGCCAGGGCTGCGGGTTAAAATACTTAAGCACTGCTTTTAACCATGGCGCTTGCGGAAATGCAAACGGAACCCACAACACCAGGGCTATCCCGAGACTCACCCAAAAAGTCCGTTTAATATATTTTTTATTTTCTGCCAAACGGCCAAAGAAATTAATTTTTTGTGCGGCCAGTCCCAACAGGAAACATAGCAGAACGACTTCATGGAAAACAACAACATAAAATGGCCAAAGTATCTCATACTTATAGGTACATATAAGGCCGCTTTTTAAAACATCAAGCAAATTGTGGCTGTGGTACAGCAGAAAATCGGGTGATGCCAGGGGAAAACCATTATTTTTAAACGACAGGATAAAAGCCGTAAGGGCCGGGTTTATAAGCAGTAGTGCCAGGCTGATATAAAAAGCCGTTTTTGCCGAAACGTTACGAAAAAGCAGCAATAACATACCTAATACAGCATAATCCTTTAAAATATCCCCGAACCAGATGGCGCTGTCAATAAAAGCGATCACCAGTAACCAGGACATCCTTCCCAAAAAAAAGCGTACCGGGTTGATGCCCTTTGAAGCTACATTATCCATCAAAACGGCAAAACCATAGCCAAATAAAAAGCTAAGCATTGTCCACGATTTAGAATCAAAAAGAACGGAGGCAAATCCGAATAAAAAATTATTGAAAGCGTCGGGGTTGGGCTTGCTGCCCGCAAAAAAAAATATGGCAGTATAATTCATTAATACCACACCTAAAAGGGCCCAGCCCCTTAGTATGTCGACGATAACGATGCGTTTGTTTTGCCCAACGGGGCCAATAATAGTTGTTTCCATAAGTTTAGTTTTCAAGTTCCCAGGGACATTTACCATAACACAGCGCCCGCCTATTACCTATAAATAAGCTGTAACAGGGCGCCTCTGCACGGTTACAGCTTAATATCTTGTTCTTCAGCGACGGGCTAACATTTGGCCACCTTAACTAAAACAGCTGTTCCGCCGGTGGGGTTACGCCTTTTAAACGCAGGTAAATGGTGGTTTGACCCCGTTGATGGGTTTGATGTTCAAATGCCTTACCGAATAATCCGCTTCTTGTAATATCATACTTGGCAAACTTTGTGGTTTGCTGCAATTGATCGGGCGTCATATTTTGAAGTGTGCTTATTACCCAATCGTAGCTATCCATTACTGCTTTTATGGTAGCTTCCTTCGTAGGTGAGGCCATTTTTTCATTAACATGATGAGCGGCAAGTGTTTCACCAAGAGGGTTTGGTTTATCGCTTGCCACGGTAGCAAACACATAATTGGCATCCGATAAATGAAGCATTTGCTCCGCAAACGAGCGGATCTCAGGCGTTGGTTTAAAACTGTAACCATCTTCTGGCATGGCATCCAGGTAGGCTTTGGTGTATGTTTTTGCCCGCTGCCATTCGGCTATCATTTGTGATTGCGTAAATTGAGCGAATACTGAAGTGCTGACAAAAATTAATGCCAGGACTGCAAACAATTGGGTTACTTTTTTCATGATTGGGTTATTTTAATTTTTGATGATCAAAGGTGTTTTTTACAAGCCGGCTTCAATAATCTATTCGACGGACATACTTACATTTCCAACGAAGAATGCTATTTATTCGACCCATGGGTTTTTCGGGGTTTTTTGCCCAACCGTCGTGATTTTTACGGCAATTGCAGAGAATAATAGCCCAACCGCATAAAACAGCGTATGGAAGTTTAAAAGGTTAGTATTTTTGAACAATGAAGATAGGAAGGCGAGCACCCGGTATTGTTCAGCTCCAGGTGCTGATATGGACCGCCGTGTTGTTATTGATATTTTTTTCGTCGCTGCCGATGGACGGTTTGCTGAAATCAGTCATAGTCACGGTAGTAACCACAACAGTTTATGCAATCATTATTTACGGGAACATCCTGTTCTTGTACCCGGTATTTTATCAAAAGGGAAGGTTTGTATGGTACGGCATCTCAGTGGCGGTTTTTTTAATTTTAACAGGAATGCTAAAGGGCTACGCAGGCATTATCCTCTTAATGTATTTTAAGTTGATAAAAACAGCCCCGCTGGATTTGCCTACTTTACTGAGTTATGTTCCCGGTGGTATCCTGATCTATGTCCTCAGCCTGGTATTTCGTATTGCCATTGCCTATTTCACTTTAAAACAACAGACAGAGGAAATCCTTTTACAAAAAAGCCAGGCCGAGCTTAATTTACTGAAATCGCAGGTTCAGCCGCATTTTTTGTTTAACGCGCTCAACAGCATTTACTACCGGGTTTATAAAGTTGACCCGCCGGCCGCCGGCCTGATAGAACGCCTGGCGGATATTATGCGTTATTTTGTGGATGAAAGCCCAAAGGACGAAGTGCCGGTAGCCACGGAAGTGGCATTTATCGAAAACTATATTGCGCTTGAAAGAATTCGTATACGGCACGGCGCCGCTGTTAATTTCGAAAAAGCATATAACCCGGACCTTCGTATTCCCCCGATGCTGCTGATGACCTTTGTTGAAAATATTTTCAAACATGGGATCGACAAATCGCTAAAACAAAACCAGGTAACCATTTCATTGGTCCAGCAAAATGATCACCTGTTTTTTACCACTCGTAATCGTAAGGCAGATCCTGAGCCCGGTGATGAACCGGGCGGATTCGGGATCATTAATTTAACCAAAAGGCTCAGGATGTTATATGGGGATAAATTCGAACTGACCATTGATGACGACGGAGAATTATTCACTGCGTTTTTAAAAATCCCGCTTTAATGAATTTAAACTGCATAATTATTGATGATGAACCTGACGCCGTCGACCTGGTGGAACTGCTGATAAAGCAATGCACGACCTGGGTACTGAAGGCGAAATGTTATAATGCACTGGAAGCGCTGGCTTTTTTAAAAAGGAACCAGGTGGATTTTATTTTCCTGGACATCAATATGCCAAAGCTTACAGGCATGGAGCTCGCAACTTTATTGCCGCCGCGCACCAAAATTGTTTTCACCACAGCTTATTCCGAATATGCTGTTGAAAGCTATTCTTTTCAGACCATTGACTATTTGCTTAAACCCATCACTTTAAAGCGTTTCCTGGCATCGGTACAAAAAATAGAAGAGCATTTTTTGAAACCCGGGCCGGAGTACCCGCCAACTGCTGAACAGGGCCCGGAATTTTTTTTCGTGAAATCCGGAAAAACATTAAGAAAGATTTTATTAAAGGACATCCTGTATTTTGAAGGAGAAAGGGATTACATAAGGCTGGCAACAGGCCAGGAACAATTACTGATCTACCGCCGCCTGAAAGATATTGAAGAACAACTTAATCCACCGTTTATACGGGTGCACAACTCTTATATCATCAACTATGAACAGCTTAGTAAAATAGAAGACAACCATATTTATATCGCCGATAAGCGCATCCCCGTAAGTGAAAAGTTCAGGGAGCGATTTATGGAAGTAATTAATAAAAACAAGTTTTGACTGAAGCGAGAATATATATCCCGTCTCCGCAGGGTCTTCAAATTTCTGTTTACAAAGCCTAATTTATACATTTGGCAAACCAGTCGCTTATTAGGCCCTAATTGTAATAAAATGAAAATATCGTTAGTCCTTATTGTCGCTTTTTTCAGCTTGTCGTCTGTAAGGTCCCAAGAAGTCTTTTTAGGGAAAAGTAAAAAATATATTACTGACTCGCTCCGAAAAATTCACTATTTTCCGGAACGGATAGGCAGAAAAGTTGAAGCCGATTCGAAAAGTCCAATCATGAGTTTGCGCCCGGATTCGGGGGCAGATATTCGGCGTGAAAATGCCGGCTTTTTAGAATTTAAGTATGAGGACTTTGAGTATTTTGACACCAAAACCTATCTTGTGAAGAATGGTGATACGACAGGTTATGTGGCAAGTGATACAACGCATTTGTCATTATTAAATTTTTTGATGAAAAATGATACCTGTTTTAGATTCTACGAGTTTTTAGAACGACATCAATTGCAAAAGACTTTTGAATACCTGAACTCAAAATATAAAAGAATCGACGACAACCATTGGGTCGATCAAACCGGAATTTACGAGGCAGTGCTTGACACGAAGTTCAACGATGACCCACTCCCCGATGACATGTTTATCATTCAGTTTAAAAAAAAGGGAAGTATTCAATATAAATTGAAACTAGACTCCGATTTATAGCAAACTAATTTTTCCGTTTCCGCAGATGGTAGCTGAGCCGGAGGGTTTTTTTCAATGATAACTTCCTAACTCGTGAAGGGAACCGACGCAGAATCGTCGTCGCGACTTGCATCTCTGATAAACGCATACCTGTAAGCGTAAAGTTCAGGGAACGGTTTATGGAAGTTATTAATAAAAATAAGTTTTGACGTCACAATCTTAACCGGGTAACCCTCATGGCGCTGATACGGGCCATGAAACTAAAGCCAAAAACAACGCGCTTAAAAGGCACCTCCCGATCACTCACTCACCGGGAGGTGCTTACTATTAACTGATCTTCATTATTAACCGCCATGAAGACGATGCGGTAGGAACGATTGAGTGTCAATATGGGTACGCTATCCGGTGCCATTCGATGCTTAAAACCAGTATTTCATGTCGAAAAGTGAATAAACAATTGTTACTTGCAAACTATAGCGTCCGCCGGTACTCCGAGAATGGCTCTCAACGTCTGACAGACCTTAGATACCTCAGCTTCTGTATTGTAATAATGAACCGATATCCTAACCAGGCTTTTCAACTGACGGTTAGTCATATAAATCAACGTTGCCGTTGCTGCTCCAAATGATACATTGATACCATGGCTAACCAGCGCGTCGCGCAACTCCTTGTTGTCAAATCCATCGGCTGAAAATGTTACAATACCGCATTGCTGATCACCCATGTCGTGCACGGTGATAGCGGGTATCATCCTAAGCTCTTCCCTGGTATACGCTGCTAACCATTGTATCCGTGCCCAGATTCGATCCAGGCCAATATTTAGCGCATATTCTATTGCTTTGCCCAAACCCAACGTCAGCGCCCGGCTTTTCTCATAAAGCTCAAAACGGCGTGCGTCAGGCCGCAGGGTATAACCATCCATCGTGACGTTAAGGGCGGCGTGTTGATCGAGGAGCAATGGCTTGATTTGATCTTGTACCGCTTTGTCAACGAACAAAAAAGCTGTGCCTCTCGGAGCCCTCAGATACTTACGTCCATTGGCCGATAAAATATTGCACCCAATGGCCTTTACATCAATTGGGTACTGGCCGGCTGTTTGACATGCATCCACCATATACAATATCCCGTGTTGCTTAGCAACGCCGCCGATAGCCGCTATAGGCAGCATACCCCCTCCCGACGAAGGGATATGGGTTACCGCAATCAGTTTAGTACGTTCAGTTATTGTTGACTCCAGTTGGCCTATGGGGAAGTTGCCATGCTCATCATTATGGATCACTATGACCTTTACACCGACCTTCCGCATATCGATCAGGTTAATGAGGTTAGAGATGTATTCCAGTTCACAGGTAATGATCTCGTCTCCGGGTTTGAACTGCAATCCTTTGAAAGCGGTGCCCCAAGCAGTGCTGGCGTTCTCAAAGATGGCCACCTCGTCTTTGTCAGCACCGATCAGCTTCGCGATCAGTTCATAAACATGGTCTATCTGATTAATGTACTTATACTCCGTTTCATGGCCGCCGAACAACGTTTCCTCTCTCAAATAGTCAATAACTGTTTCAGTAACTACATCAGGCGGCAATGATGCAGCCGCGTTGTTAAAATGGATGACATGCCGGGTGCCAGGTGTCTCTGCCCGGAATTGATCCAGTTCCTCGTTGCTTATCCTTATCTCTTTATTAGTCATGTTGTTTGTTCGTTTTTAAACCGCGCAATGCTTTCAAACAAAAAACTATTTTGCACGGGTTAAATCAATTTGTTCAAAACTCTCCATTCCCGAAGCTGTAAATGTGAAGATGATGGCGAGTTTGTCAATATCCGCAAATCTTAGTTCCAGCCCGCTTACATGAGGCGTACCCGGGCTCGCAAGATTTGTGATATCGACAAACTGGAAAACCACTGATTTACTTTCATCATTGAACGCGCCGGCTTTAAGCCGGGGCTGGTTGCCGGCAGCACAATAATGGGTTACACGCAGATCAGGCCCGTCAAGATGGTAAACGCTTGTCATGACAATGTTGCCATCGTTAATTAGGTCCTCAACTACAGCCGTGCCATTTCCGGTCAGATAATACCTTGCATCCATTGCTCCTTGCGATGAGCGGCCGCCCGTCCACTTGAATGTACCTTTCCAATCGCCCACCAGTTTTTTGATGGAATTGAACCCTTCATTATTTATGGAAACGGCGGTCCCGGAATGATCATGATCATCATGCTGGGCATAAGCAAGCAGAGAAAGAGATACAGCTATCGTTATTAAAAAGATCTTTTTCATATACTTAATTTATCTATTTATGAAGTATGTGACCATTGGCAAACGACCAATTTTCCCAGGCCGTCTCCTGAAAACAAACCATGACGTCGTTTGACGAGATACCGGCAGCATGCAGGTAATCGTGGATATCGTTCAGTATTTTTTGTTTGATCTTTACACTTCGCCCAACTGAAAAAAGTATTTCGATCAGGACAAAACGATCTGTGCGTGGCTCCGCCAGGTCGGGGTAATGAAGGTTATAGTTGAAGTTTTCCTTATCCAGTTCCAGGAATCTTTGAAATCTGTCGGCTTTCGGAACACCGGCCTTTTCCAGTGCGAGATGAACAGCATCACCAAGTTTGGTCTTCAGGGCAGCCGGCTGACCTTTCAGCAAAGTAAATGTAACTAAAGGCATTATCAGTTTTCGGTTAAGGCGGTAATAGTCATTTCAACATTAGCTTTTAACGGCAGCTCTAAAACCGCAATACAGGTCCTCGACGGATAATAGTCTTGAAAGTAGGTTCTATAAATATCGTTAAGGCGTTTAAAATTCCCCATGTCTTTTAAATAAACCGTAACGCTCACGATGTTATTGAGCGTCAGCTCTTGTTCCGCCAGTACCGCATCAATATTTTTAAATATCTGCTTTACCTCCAGGTCAAAATCATCGGCCAGTTTGCCGTCCTGGTCAATGCCCACCTGGCCTGATAAGAATAAAAAGCCGTTGGCTTTTACGCCTGTGCTGAAGGGTCCCGCCGAAACAGCTAATTTGGCTGATTGTATAGGTTCAATTTTTTTCATTTGTGCCTGTATACTCTTTTTCATACTGATTAAGTTAATTTTTCATATTGATTAGATAATGCGAACCTGGCGGCCGCTTTGGCGTGAATCAGCGTTGTATCGAAAACCGGGATCGTGCAATCCTCGGGCTTGATCAGCAGCGGGATTTCTGTACAGCCTAAAATGACTGCTTCGGCGCCCTTTGCGACCAGGTTTTGGATAATGTCCAGGTAACGGGCTTTTGTTTCTGCCAGCAGTATGCCCCTGTCCAGTTCGTCAAATATTGTTTGATGGATGCACTGCCGATCATCAGCATCGGGGAGCAACACCTCAATACCTTGCTCTAACAATTTGTCTGTAAAGAATGCCGCTTCCATTGTAAATTTAGTTCCCAGCAACGCGGTCTTGCGGATGTCTTGCGAGCGCAGTTCACTGACCGTCGCGTCAGCAACATGGATGATGGGAATTTGTACAAGTTGTTCCAGTTCCGGAGCCATCAGGTGCAGCGTAACGGCGCAAAGCACAATCGCTTCTGCTCCGGCGGTCTGCAGCTGTTGCGCAATGCCTGCAAACCACTCCGTTATCTTCCGCCACTCGCCTGCATCAGCAAGGGTTTTGAATTCATCAAAGTCAATCGAATAGAGCAATAGTTTGGCGGAATGCACGCCTCCCAGTTCACGGTTCACTTCCTGGTTAATGATGCGGTAATAATCTATGGTGGAAAGCCAGCTCGTTCCGCCGATCAGTCCGATTGTTTTAATCGTTTTCATTGGTTTATTTTATAAAGTTTTAATACTTACAAATTTAAAGTAATTATTTTTGAGTTTCCAAATTTTATGCTAAACTTTTTTTTCATTAGAAATTTAGGTTGCCATCTGAGAAAATTTGTGGGAGTTATTTATGCGCCGGCGCCGCAGTGGTTGTGGTTTGCCGTATCTGTTAATGTAATTTTGGTTGCCCCGATGATACAGTAATTTGCATAGTTCGTTAGCTGTCAGCGGGGCACGAGTGCACTGCCCCACAGCCCCGCGCTACACCTCGCGCCTGAATTGGTGACCGCCGCCCCGATAGCTATCGGGGCTACCAGCGGCGGTCCATAGGACTCCTTTGGAGGAATACCCAAAAGTGATACTGAAATATCCGCAAAAACTACTGACAAGATTTTGTCACTGACAAAATCTTGTCAGTAGTTAAATTGCTGAATATCAGTGCTGTAGAAGGGTGTAGCAGAGTGTAGCACGTGTAGCATGCTACACCCTGCTTTGAGCCTTATTTATTGTTGTAAGCTACTGAATATCAAATTATTAAAGTGGTGTAGCAGGGTGTAGCACCCTGCTACACCCCAAAAAGGTTCTATTTTCAGCGATTGGAGGTTGGTGATTGGTCGGAAGAAGACCATCGTTCATCGTCAATCGTCCATCGCCCGCTGATAAGTAACAAATTATGCAGTTGCCGATGAGCTAAAATTACGCGCTTTATTCCAGCATAGAAAGAAGCGTCTAACCGGATATAACGGGCTACCTGTCAGCGGGGCATGAGGTAGTTCTTTTGGACAGGCCGTCATACCTGAATGGGGGCTATTTAAAAAACAAAAAGTAAATTATGAGTCGGAAGGTCCAGGATGTTTCGCACATAGGTAATCGGTTCAGTTCTTTTTAACTAAATTTTGTCGTTGTCACCTTGCCAAATTGTGTTCTAAAAAGTGCTTTTCCAATTCTGTCCATTCAGATTTTAAAATACTATAGCATACTGTATTTCGTCTGAACCCGTCACTCATTACAGTGTGCCGCCTTAATATTCCTTCAAATTGCCCGCCTATTTTTTCTATGGCATTCCTTGAAGCTAAATTTCTTTCGTCCGTTTTGAATTCAACTCTTTCGGCTGCCAGGTTATCAAATGCGTATTGCAACAATAAATATTTACAATTTCGGTTTAAGCCCGTCCGCTGAAACTCCTTGCCATACCAGGTCGATCCAATCTCAAGCCTGTCGTCCGGGTTTGAAATATTTAAAAAACTGGTACTGCCGGCAAATTGATTCCTGGTCTTGTCAAAAACAATAAATGCGTACCGGTTTTTGCTTATTTTATGCTCAACAGCTTTGTCGATATAAGTTTTTAACAGCTCCGCTGTGCAGATCTGTGCAGGCGAGAATTGCAGCAGATCCTGGTCTTGAGTAGCCACAGCCAACAGGTTATCAATATCGGTTTTATGGATAGGCCTAAGCAGTGCAACAGCGTTTTCAAGTATTATTTCTTCGTCAAATGAAAAGTTCATTGCTGTGAGCCTTGTTGGAGGTTTGTGCTTTTATTTTAATATCAACTCCATTTTTATGTTTGCTCTTTCGTTATGAAAATCAGTTTTGGGTATTAGCTGGAATCCGAATTTAGCATACATACTTACTGCTGGTTTTAAATCCGTGTTTGAATATAAAATAAGCCGGTCAATTCTCCTATCCTCAGCTTTTTTAATTGCATACGCCATCAATTTTTTGCCAATTCCAAAGTTTTGATATTTTTCTGTAACGGCCATTTTCGCTATCTCATAAGTATATTCATCAACCTTGATCATTGCAAAAGTTCCCACAATTTCATCGTCAACTTTTGCAAAGTTGATATATCCGCCTTTTTCAATTATTGATGCTACCGGATTTGTTAGCATAAACTCATCTGACTGTAAAACAACAAAATATTTTTCAAGCCACTCAACATTTAATTTCTTAAAATGCTCCTTTAAGTCATCCGAAAAATCAATGATCTCAATTGTTCCCATCCTATTGTGTTTTTATCAAAACTATAAATCGATAGTCAATTCGTTACCTGCCAGCGGGTACGGGGTGCTTATTTTGGCCTGCGCTGCACCTCGATCCTGAAGTGGGGAATTTCATTCTTCAATTGCACCGCCGATGTTTTTCAACCAGGCCCTGAACAAAAGCCTGGGATCAGTTTTCTTTAAATCAAGGAACTTGTCAAATGCAAATTGTTGATACAGGTTTTTACCTTGTTTTATTTGATCTGCCTGCTTTCGTTCTTTTTCTGACAGTTCAATAGCGGTATCTAAAACAGTTTTCAAATATTGCTGATGAACAAAAGTTACGCCATCCTCGTCCGCAAAAACATAATCATCATTTGTAACTATTTCATCCCCAAACCGCACAATTTTGTCTTCATCGCCAATTTCAGAAACGTTGCGAACCGGGCCCAAAGGGTAAGCCCCAAAACTGAAAACGGGTAAATTTATCTTTTTAATTTCTGTAGTATCGCGGTGTACACCCCATAGCACTACCCCTCTCATTTTAGCATTTAACGCTTCAAGCACGGTTAAATCTCCTATACAACCCTCGTCTGTCCTTCCGCCGTTATCTATAATAAGCATATCGCCACTTTTGGCTGAATGAATAGTCTCAATAAACACATCCACGCTTCCAAAATGCTTCACGCCAATAGCGGCGCCTGCTATCTTCCATCCCGGCACTATTGGATGAATGCCAAATGGTGCCAAACGCAATGGAATGCTATTTCTAATGGAGGCATCGGTTATTAAAGGAGTGGATAGGTTTTCGTTGAACAGATAGTTTAGTTCTTCATTTTTCATGTTAATGCTTTATTTTATTTAGCTGCTCATCAGTTATATCGGGTCGCGCGGCGAGCAGATCATCGACCTGTTTATGGCCTTTTTATAAAAACAGATGAGTAGCGCCGGCTATGCGATTTTCATTTTATAGTACCTCAAGAATTTTTTGATTCCATTCACTATCGGGATGAAGAGTGTGTTTGTTTTCCTTTAAAAACTGCAGGCCCCATTCGCGTAAGGTGGCCAAACACGGTATTAAGGTCCTTCCGTAGTCAGTTAACGTATACTCCACCCTCGGAGGTGTTTCATTGTAGGCTCTGCGACTGATCAGCTTATCCTCTTCCAGTTCGTTAAGCTGTTCGGTGAGTACCCTGGTCGAGATGTCGGGGATAAGTGACAGGATATCTTTAAAACGCAGCGGTTTTGTTTGTAAATACCAAAGAAGCAACGGTTTCCAGTGCCCGTCTATTATGCGTAAATAGGCTGTAACAGGACACCTTACGGGATATTTTTTCATTAGTTTGTTTTATAAATTTTTAATGGTTACAAATATAAAGTAATAATCTTTAAAATTTCAAATTTTATAACATCCCTTTTTTTATTTAACCGCTATTGCAAATACTTTATCGGCGAATCCAAATAATGTCGAGGAACGACGCTTCGGCCCAGGAGAAATTCATCAATAAAGTAAACTGGTAATTAACCTGCACAATGTCTTCAACCACAGAGCAGATTGAAGATCAATGTGATATAGGTGAACAAGGTATCTCCTGGAATGACCCACCGAAATACACCCTTTTGCTGTGCGAATTGATGGCAAAAATAGGGTTTTGACTAAAAGACAAAAGCATGCAATCATTTGATTTGCCGACTTATGCTCAAACCGCAGTTGGAAATGCCGCCAAATAAAAATGCCCTCCGCCTGACGGCGGAAGGCAATAAACTCATTTGCGGAGAGGGAGGGATTCAAACCCCCGGTACCTTGCGGTACACCTGATTTCGAATCAGGCACATTCGATCACTCTGACACCTCTCCGGGTACTCAAAATTTTTCAGGGTGCAAATATATTAACTCATTCCGAAAAATGTGCTTTTTTAACCACATAAAATAAAGTGTCAGTGAACCCTAAACAAAATGCCGCCATTGAGTTGTTGTCATAAAAGATGGCTGTTATATTCGCAAAGTTTTTTCGGGGCCGGACGGCATTAATGCCTGCAAACCCACGCGAATAGCATAATGATTTAAAACAGACATTGACAATGGAAAACACTCAAAACACCGCTCTTTTGGTAATGGATATGCAAACGGCTATCCTGGGCATGCTGCCATCGCCCAGCGACCTTGTTGGCAACGTAGCAAATGCAATTGCAAAAGCCCGTGCCAATGCTATCCCTGTAATTTATGTGGTTGTTGGATTCAGGACGGGTGCGCCGGAGGCCAGTCCAAATAATAAAGGTTTTGCGGCGGCCAAAGAGCGGTTTGGGAAAGTTGCGCCTGAAGTATTTATGGCCGTGGCGCCTGCCATTGCGCCACAGGAAGGCGATATTACGGTGGTAAAACGTCGCGTAAGCGCCTTTACCGGGAGCGACCTGGAGGTTATTCTGCGCGCACAAGGTATCCAGCATATTGTATTAACAGGCATTGCCACCAGCGGCGTTGTATTGTCCACCACCCGGGAGGCTGCCGATAAAGATTTCCGTATTACTATTTTAGCCGATTGCTGCGCCGATGGCGACGAGGAGGTTCACCGGGTACTCACTACAAAAGTTTTTCCGCGACAGGCCGAGGTGATCGGATTGGATGATTGGAATTAAGTTTGTTGCTGTCGCCAAAACAAAATCAACCAGGATTGCAGTTATGAACTGCGCTCGCTATGTTTGATTAAAATTACCGGCGACTATGAAGCTAACGGATAAACTCCCGCTTTTACTGACGGCGATAGCCGTACTATTTGGCATCGGCAAATTGTCGGCGCAAGGTACCGGAGGGCAAAACACAAAACTACTTTCCGGTCGATACCTTTTTGTTGCTGTGCCAGGCATTCGCGATTACATGGGCTATGGCGGCCACGGCCTCCTGGTGTTTGATATGGATCATAACCACCGTTTTGTGAAACGGATAACAACGGGTGGATTTCATCCGGATGGCAAACCATCCAACGTAAAGGGAATAGCCGTAAGCGTGCCGCTAAACAGCATTTATATCAGCACAATTGAATCGCTGCAGCGTATCGACCTGGGTACCGGCAAAATCGTATGGGAAAAGAAAATCGATGGCGGCTGCGACCGCATGTCCATATCGCCAGACGGTAAAACCATGTACCTCCCTTCTTTCGAGAACAGTACCTGGAATGTGGTCGATTGCAAAACCGGCGACATTATTACAAAGATCGGCGGGTTTAAACGTTCGCATAATACGCTTTACGGGCCTTCGGGAAAGTTTGTATACCTGGATGATATTGGCTCGCCATGGCTTTCGGTCGCCGATACCAAAACCAATAGCGTTGAAACGAAAATAGGACCATTCGGAAATTTTATCCGGCCATTCACGATAAATAGTGGTGAAACCCGTGTTTATGTAACCGTTGACAGCCTGCTCGGCTTTGAAGTGGGCGATTTGAAAACCGGCAAAAAACTGGCGCACATTGTTGTTGAAGGCTGGGACACCGGCCCGGTTCGGCGCCACGGCGACCCCAGCCATGGCATTGGCCTTACACCCGACGAAAAAGAACTTTGGCTTTGCGACGGGCACAATATGCGCCTGCACGTTTTCAGCGCAACTCCGCCCTACCAGCAACTAACTACCATACCCTTGCAGGATATGCCCGGCTGGGTAACTTTTAGTATTGATGGCCGGTACGCATACCCATCGAGCGGCGAAGTGATCGATGTAAAAACGCGCAAGGTGCTGTCGACACTGAAAGACGAATTTTTTAACAGCGCAGGCAGCGAGAAGATGGTTGAAGTTGATCTTAAAAACGGCAGGGCCGTGCGGGCCGGCGATCAATTTGGAATAGGCAGGTTACCAGTTCATTAAATTAACCTAATGAAAATCTAACCACCAAATCGCCTTAAATTCAATTTTGGCTCACTCGTTTTATTTGTGTGTATTATATTTACGCCATAACAATAAACACAAAAGCTTTAATACAAACCTGATTAGTGCAGATGATCAAACGTCCCCTGGCCACCGGTATCGGTTTAATGCTGCTGCTTACGCTCATAACCTACCTGAATCATTTTGACAACACGTTCCATTTCGATGATTTTCATACCATCGTAAATAACGCCAATATCCGCACGCTAAAGAACACGCCGCGTTTTTTCACCGATGGCAGCACCAGCAGCATATTACCGCAAAACCAGGCTTACCGCCCCGTAACTGTGCTCTCGCTGGCTATTGATTACTGGCTGGCCGGCGATTATTATCCATCCTACTTTCAAACCCCGACATTTATTTTATTCCTGCTGCAAGGCGTTCTGATGGTTTTCCTGTTTAAAAAGGTTTTCGACCGATCCTTTATCCTGGGGCCAAATGCTTATATCGCCCTAATTGCCGTCACCTGGTACATGCTGCACCCCGCCAATGCCGAAACTGTTAATTATATCATTGCCCGCACCGATGTGCAATCTACCCTGTTTGTTTTGCTCGGCCTGGTGCTGTATATTTTTTCGCCCTTTTGCCGGAAGACCTGGTTGTACCTGGTCGCCGTTGGCATCGGCGCGCTGTGCAAACCCCCGGCGGTAATGTTTGCACCCATCTTGTTTTTTTATATTTTATTTTTTGAAGAAAAGATCGGCCTGAACGAGGTGTTCAAAAAGAAACGCTTTAAGGCCATTTTAGGCGTCTTTGTAAAAACCCTTCCGTCGATCCTGTTCTGTGCAGCGATGTACGTGCTGACCGACAGGATGACGCCTAAAACCTGGGAGCCGGGCGGCGCATCGGTGATGCAATACCTCATCACACAGCCCTTTGTTATCCTTCACTATTTCGGTGAGTTTTTTTTGCCGACGAGCCTGAGCGCGGATACCGACTGGAAATTGCTGCCGTCGGTTTGGGATATTCGGTTTTTTGCAGGCTGCGCCTTCATTATCGCTATGCTGGTTATCGCCGTGTACACCTCCAAAAAAACGCGACTGCGGCCAATCAGTTTTGGAATAATTTGGTTTTTTCTGGCACTGGTGCCTACATCCAGCATCGTGCCGCTTGCGGAGGTGTTGAACGACCATCGCATGTATTTCCCTTTTATCGGCCTGGTAATGAGCATAGGCTGGGCGCTGGGTTTGCTGTATGTAAAATATAGCGCTGCTATCAAAAAAGAGTTAATTTTCACAGTGATAGCCGCGCTGCTGGCCGCCTACGCCTGGGGTACATGGCAGCGCAATATTGTTTGGCACAGCGAAGAAAGCCTATGGAAGGATGTAACGAAAAAGAGCCCCGGCAACGGCCGGGGAATGATGAATTACGCCCTTGCACTGTATAGCAGCTCGGATTTTTATGGCGCCGAAAAATATTTAAAACTGGCAGAAAAGATAACGCCCGAATACGCCCCGGTTTACACCAACCTGGGCCTGGTAAAAGAAAATGAAGGCGATATGGCGCTCGCCGAAAACTATTACAAGGCCGGGGTTAAACTGGGCAGCAATTATCCCGATCCGTTAACATTTTACGGTCGCTTCCTGATAAAACAATGGCGTTTTACCGAGGCGGCCCCATTGCTGCAAAAAGCGATAGCTGTTTCGCGGCTGGATATTGAGGCCCGCACTTTATTGATGACCATTTACTCGATGACCGCCGATTGGGACAAGCTAAAAGTACTGGCACAGCAATCGCTCACCTTTTTCCCGCAAAACCCCGACGTGCAAAATTTTTTGGAAGCCGCGGATAAGAAAGAAAACGAGCTGGATATTGAGGATGAAAAAATACGCCTGCACCCGGATTATCTTCAATTTGCAAACCTGAGCCTGGTGAATTACCAGTTCAGACGATATGAAGCGTGCATTGCTACGGCGCAGGAGGCCATAAAGCTTAACCCTCAATACGCAGAAGCGTATAATAACATCGGCGCAGCCCAGATAAGGCTGAAGCAATATGACAAAGCCATCAGCACATTACAGGAAGCACTAAAGCTAAAACCCGATTTGATCATCGCCAAAAACAATCTCGACTCTGCTGAACGCGAAAGTAAAAGCCCGGGTCCGAAAGCCGCAGATGTTACTGCCGCCGATCATATCAACCTAAGCCTTTATTATTTTAACAGCCAGCGTTACCAGGAATGTATTGACGAATGTTATAAAGCACTTGCGCTGAAACCGGGGTACGACCTTGCTTACAACAATATTTGCGCCTCGTACAACAAACTGCATAAGTACCGGGAAGCCATCGCGGCAGCAAAAAAAGGACTGCAGTCCAATCCCAATAATCAAATCCTGAAAAATAACCTTGCAGAGGCTATTAAAGGGAATGCTTCCGGACAAAAGTAGAAAAAGCACCCGAAGCCCTGAAAGGTCGGTATACGTCAACACAGGGCGAAGTCCTGTGCTATTAGATGCGTGATCATAGCTGGCACCCTAAACCTCCCGCTGCTACTTTTCTTTAACAAAGAAAAATGCCCTTACATCCGGTTTAGACGATTCGATCACCGGTTTTAGCATGGATATGCCGCTGGTTAAAACCATGGCCTTAAATTTGCTGACACCGCCGTCAGCTTGTATTCTTTCTTTAACGGTTTTGAAATCCACGGAATTGAGTTTAAAGTCCGCAATGGTTTTAAATCCGTGCCTGCCCAGCAGCATTTTCAGGTTTTTTTGATTGAAATAATTCATGTGCGGGCTGTGGAAATAAAACTGCCAAAGCCTTTCGAGGTAGGATTTTACACCAAATTTATTTAACAATACAGCGGTACGATAAAAAAAACCATCGCTCATTGGCAGGTTAATGATCAATACGCCATCCGGTGCAAGGTCTTCTTTTAGCGCGGCAATCAATTCGTCGAGGTCCTTAATATGCTCAAACACGTCGTTAAAAATGATGAAGTCGTAGCCGGTTTTACTTTTTACCGCATCGTTGGGATAAAACCCGTAAAAAACATCCAGTCCGTTTTCTTCATGATAGGCTACAAATGATTTTTCAGGTTCAACGCCCGTGCAGGTAATGCCTTTTTCCTGGCAGACTTTTAACCACCAGCCATTTCCCGAGCCGATCTCCAGCCCGGTCAGGCTGCCGGGCTTAACTTTTTTCAGTTCGTCAACAATGGTATAAAAATTTCCAAAACGCAGTGTTTTCAATCCAACCTCACGCGGGCCTTCATCCAGTTTGGACTTGAACGAAAAATCAAACCCCGCATCCGACGTAAACAAACCGCATGATGGGCATTTGTAAACATTGAACTTTAACCTGAATTTCAGTTTGGATGGGTTACCGCAAACCGGGCATTGTATCTGGTCCATTTAAATCCTTCTTCTCAGTAATGATAATTATGCTTTCTTTCGTTCCTGTTCATCCCGTTTCATTTTCTCCTTCAGCATCGCAATTTCCTGTGTAAGCCGCGTAATGCTGTGGTGCGATTTCGAGCTTACTACCGATAAATGCAGCAAATAAATAAGGATAATGAAGATAAAGGCCGTAAAAACAAGGTTTGGGGGATCGAACACACCAAAAACTTTCGACATTACTTCAAGGCCCTTCGTCCAAAATGAAAAAACGATGAGCATCAGGGTGCAAAAACACCAAACAATAGCATATTCTTCCCTTAGTTTACCTTTTGTGATCAGCCTGGCAATATAGGCGATAAAGATAAAATTGATGGCGATTGTGATGATCTGAATGCGTGTCATAGCCAACTGGATTTACGAGCAAATATGAATAACATACTGATAGTTACTTTGATGCAATAATATACCGAGGCAAAATTACGGATAGACGATTGCCCGGCCAGGCGTTCGCTCATTAACACCGGTACTTCTTTTATAGCAAGGCCGGCATTTGAAAACAACACCAGCGACGCAGGTTCCGGGTATTCATCGGGATATTTTGCTGCCGCGACCGCAATGGCGCTTTTATCAAATAGCCTGAAACCTGAAGTACTGTCGTAAATGCTTTTACCGGTTAATATCCGGTTTAGCCAATGGAAATAGCGTATACCCATCCTGCGGGCAAATGATGACTTAAATCCTCCGGCTGTCAAAAACCGTGAGCCGATGATAATATTTGTTTTGGTTTCTTCGTAAAAATCGATCAGTTTTATCAGTTCGCGCGGCGGATGCTGCCCGTCACCGTCTACCTGCACCGCAAGGTCATAGCCATGCTCTTTTGCATATAAAAACCCGGTCTGTACCGCACCGCCTATACCCAGGTTAACCAAAAGGTCCAAAACAACTATGGGGTACAGGTCGGCTACCCACTTGGTATCATCTTTGGAGCAGTCGTTAACGGCAGCGATCTCCATTTGGTAATGAGGCGGCAATTTAAGCTGCAGTAATTGCTCCAGTACCAACGGAAGAGAGTCTCCCTCGTTGTAGCAGGGGATAATGACAAGCAGTTTGGTCATTAATTTTTCACAAGATTTTTTGACTATTTAAGGTGCTAATATATTGCATAATTCGATTTTTGTAACAGAAAATCGAATTAAAGTTCAACGCTATCAGCAATAGCGCGCGCTGATGAACTTCGGGGTAACCGGGCAAAACATTTTTTTTCACTAAACGACATAAATTTGCAAATAATGCCCTGGCAGCTAGCAAGCAAGGTTTTTTCAGGATTTTTTTTATTTTTTTTTGTAACGTTCAAGCAGTTTTTACTGTATATTTGATCAACCCCAATTATAGATCATTGTGTAGAAGTAATGTTTACTGGTTTTACTTTTAAACCCAATGATGTTATGGTAACCCTTACTTCGCAACATAATCCAACCCCAATGCTTTCCTGCCCCTGCGGCAGGGCAGGCATTGCCGATCTTGAGCGCATTCCCCGGGGCGTTTTGATCAAGACATTTCTTTTCTGGCTTCCCCTAAAACGATACAAGTGCATGAAATGCCGGAGAAAGAGATTGGTATTAAAGCGTTCAAATAGCTAACCTGTCCGGCAATACGGCCGCCGGTATTTGCAGCCCCGGAGTTTGCAATAACCCTCCCTGTTGACCAGCTTGAATATATCCTTTAAAATCCTACTTTTATGGGTGTAAATATATCAATGCATCCCAACCGGTAATCACCTGTTTTTAGTTTATGGATAGAAGGCATTTTGTAAAGCTATCGGGCGCGGTGTGCGCTGCAACCTTGTTCAGCAGGGTCACTTATGCTGCCGGCAGCCATCGCGCAATGAATAGTCCCGATGAAGTTTGGGCCCATACCGATTTAGTATGGGTGCAGCTAAAAAAAAGTGGCAATGATTTGTTTGCGCTCAACGGCGTTGAAGTTACCCTTAGAAAATCTGGAAATGCAACGGAAGTTGGCGTTCGGTCACTAAACGCGCCGTTGAATGGCATCAGGTTAAAATGGAAATACCAGGTAAAAGCGGGCACGAAGTGTTTGGGCGATCATTGGGAACGCATTTATGGCGATACTGCGTGGGAAAACCTGTCAGCCAATGCCAAAAACCCATGGTATGTGCTTTTAAACGATGGCAAAAATACCGCTTGCTTTGGTGTAAAAACCGGCTGCAATGCCATTTGCTGGTGGGAGCTTCAGCCGGGAGGGATTGAATTGATGCTGGACACCCGCTCAGGAGGAGCAGGGGTTCAATTGGGTCACAAGGAACTGCATGCCGCAGCGATCGTCACAACTGATCAGCGGGGCGGAGAGAACGTGTTTGCAACAGCCGGGCGATTTTGCGGAATGATGTGTGAGAAACCCATACTACCCAAACAGCCGGTTTACGGTATAAACGATTGGTATTACGCTTATGGCAATAATTCGGCCGAACTGATAAAAAAGCTGACAGGCATGATGGCTGAATTAGTAACCGATACCAATAACCGCCCTTTTTCGGTGATTGATGCTGGCTGGGCCCAATATTCGCCTTCTTTGCCGGGTGACGGCGGCTGGGCCAATGATTTTTCGAAGCCAAACGACAAATTTAAGGACATGCACCGCATGGCCGATGATATTAAAGCCCTGGGCATGCGGCCCGGCTTATGGACGCGAGCACTCTGCGCTAAATATAACGACGATGCAAAGTTGCTGCTGCCAAAAATAAAAGGCCGTGATGACCCTAAAAACCCGGTGCTCGATCCTACTATCCCTGAAAATTTGGAACGGGTGAAGTATAATATTGCTTTATACAAGCAATGGGGCTACGAGTTGGTAAAGCACGACTACAGCACTTATGATATCACCGGCAGATGGGGCTTCC
>Ga0206954_1120_pt1 | contig 20424 bp, 23 predicted proteins | sample Alteio_BWOrgHeat_37_FD_153250 | JGI IMG/M metagenome (GOLD analysis project Ga0206954, IMG submission 153250) | Enriched cells from forest soil in Barre Woods Harvard Forest LTER site, Petersham, Massachusetts, United States -... | ecosystem: Environmental > Terrestrial > Soil > Temperate forest >...
GGAAATTTTTGATCATGTAGAAAAACGGATAGGTGCAAGCGATACGGCATTGTATGGCCGGGTGACTTACCAGATGATGGAAAATTACTGGCCGACTGCCGCGGACGGACCGAACCCGAGCAAACATGACATTAACCATTCCAAATGGTATAAGCAGGCACACAAAATTGTTTTATCAAAAACATTGGACGGCGCCAAGTTGGCTAACACCAACATTATAAGCGATAACCTGGTTGAAAGCATAAACAAAATAAAACAGCAGGCGGGCAGCGAGATATTACTTTTTGGCAGCCCGACAGCAACACATGCCCTTATGCAACTGGGCTTGATTGACGGCTACTGGCTGTTTGTTAACCCGGTTATTCTTGGCCATGGAATTCCATTGTTTGCGGATATCAAAGACAAAACAAAACTGAAGCTGCTAACAACCAGGCAATTTACCAGCGGGGTAACCGAACTGAATTACCTGGTGGACGGACAATAAAAAACCGATAAAATGAGAAAGTTAATCTACGCGATCAACATGTCCTTAGACGGCTGTGTCGACCATACCAAATTCTACCCCGATGAAGAAACGTTTGCGTATTTTATCCAGCTAACGCGGGATGCTGACACGTTCCTATACGGGCGTAAAACTTATCAATTGATGGTTCCTTATTGGCCCGACGTGGCGAAAGAAGACCCTTCGGACGAATTTGCACAGGCATTTGATGCGGTTGAGAAAATTGTTGTTTTCTCGCGATCATTAGACAGCGCCGAAGGAGAAAAAACGAGAGTTGTTCGTACGGGCCTCCAGGACGAAGTACTTAAATTGAAACAACAACCAGGCAAAAATATTTTTACCGGTGGGGTAAACCTTGCTGCACAACTTGCGGAGCTTGGCCTTATTGATGAATATCATTTTGTGGTCGTCCCGGTAATTGTGGGAGAGGGGAGACGGTTGTTTGAAGGGATCAACCTGCAGGAGAAATTGAAATTAAAATTGGTGGAATCGACGGTTTTTAAATCGGGGGCGGTTGTGTTGAGGTATGTGAAATAATGAGGGGAAAAGCGGCAACAGGTCTCTGCTGCCGACCCGATTTATCTGGGTGGGTTGATTCGCAGGTAAACCCCGGCAGGCTGCTTATTTAGTTAGATCTGCAATATCGCGTCTCGATTCCCCCCTCACGATGGCACTTTTACACAGCGTAAGATCGCGGAATGCCCGCGACATTTGTATTGTCAAAAAAATCAGTATAATTAAAATAGCATATCATGGAAAATGTTTTAAAAGGCACTAACGCCTTAAAACCGGTACTAATAATCGCTGTGCTTTTGTTTACCGTAGTTCAGTCAAAAGGGCAGCAGGTTAAACCTGTGGCAAGTGGCTATGCGCCTGTTAATGGCATTAAAGTTTATTACGAGGTGTACGGCGAGGGCAGGCCTATCGTATTGATACATGGCGCCTTTTATACCATCCAGATGAACTGGGGGCAGTTAATACCCGAATTGTCAAAAACACGGAAGGTAATTGCCATTGAAATGCAGGGACATGGGCACTCACCGTATTCGGACAGGAAATTGGACATTGCTACCCTGGCAAGTGATGTGGTAGGCGTAATGGATTACTTAAAAATCGACAGCGCTGATGTTGCAGGCTACAGCATGGGTGGCTCCATAGCTTACCAGCTGGCCATAAAAAGCCCCAAACGGGTACGAAAATTGGTGATCATTTCTTCTACCTATAAAAGTACCGGCTGGCGGCCCGAAGTAAATAATGCGTTTAAAGGGTTTAAGCCTGAATTTTTTGATAATACCCCTTTGAAAGCAGCCTATGATGCGGTAGCACCCGACAAAACAAAATGGATAAAGTTTGTAGAACAGATGATTGCCTTTGCCGGGACGCCATTTGACATGGGCGACAGCAATATTGCGAAGCTTCCTATGCCGGTATTGATCATCTCGGGCGATAATGACGGCCTGGATAAAGTTGAGCTGATGAAAACGTATCAACTGCTGGGCGGCGGCCTATCTGCCGATTTGGGGCCGATGCCAAAATCGCATATAGCCATTGTTCCTGCGGAAAGTCATGTTAACCTGATGATGCAGACGAATATCATATTAGGTTATTTGGATGGCTTTTTAAAGTAGATATTATTGTATTTAGCCTTTCGGCAGGTCGCCCGTAGAGGCCCTGCGTCCTCCGTGGCATATTGCAGCGCCGGGTCCCGTGCCGGGTCATGTTAACCTACAAAATAACGTACGAGGAGAACCAATTCACCGACACGTCATTGCGAGGAACGAAGCAACCGCTACATAGGACATTCAACGAAACAAAATGCATGGATGACCGGCGTGCGGCTGATAGGTAGCCCGAACACGGGGGTCCATTGATTAGCATGTGTAGAGGTTGCTTCGTTCCTCGCAATGACGGTCTGGTGGGCTTGGCGGGGTTTGTGGGTTAACTTAAACGTGCCGGAGACGCTGCAACGACGGGAATCGGGGCGGCAGCGAAAAAATTGCTTGTGGAATCGGCGCGAACACCCCTGTTTTGGTCTTGATTACCCTTGATTTATTCGATATCCGCAATTATTTTTGTGCTGATGATCAAACTACTCTTAACTTCTTCCGGTATTTCCAATAAAAGTATCGGCGACGCGCTCGAACAGCTCCTGGGCAAGCCCGTCAGTGAGTCGGGTGCGCTGTTCGTTCCGACCGGCGTTTACCCATTCCCCGGCGGCCCGAATTACGCCTGGTGGCCGATCGCGGGAAAGATGAAAGGCGCCCTTGTTGACCTGGGCTGGAAAACAATGGGTCTACTTGAACTCACCGCATTGCCCAGTATTAAAAAAGATATCTGGGTAGCTGCACTCGAGGACGCCGACGCGCTGTTGGTTTGGGGCGGCGATCCGCTGTACCTCGCGCACTGGTTCGAACAATCAGGACTTACCGAGGTATTGACTTCGCTAAACAAGGACCTGGTTTATGTTGGCGTGAGCGCAGGCAGTATGGCGGTTAACACTATTTTTGGCGAGACCATCAGTAACCCGAGGGGTGGCAGCGGCACGCCGCTGACGATGGAAAATATAATATTCAATACAGCAGAAGGCGAGATCAGCAAGTCGTTCTATACAGGTAAGGGTGCAGGGCTGACCGACTTCGCGGTCATTCCACACTTTAATAACCCTAATTTCCAGGACGCTTGCGGGCAAAATGCGGAAAAATGGGCCGCAAAAATTCCCGCAGCCGTTTATGCCATTGACGAACAAACCGCCATCAAAGTGGTAGCCGGCCAGCTTGAAGTCGTTTCGGAGGGACAGTGGAAGTTTTTCAGCAAGCCTGCTTGACATAGCCGTGAAAACGAGCGGCTGGAAATGGATGGCGGTTACTTAGCATGTGTGTCAGCCCGATAAATTGGGACGGCAGCGAAAATTGCTTGCGGGAGCGAGGGGTTTCGTTACCTGTCAGCGGCTCACGAGTCGCTTTTGCGCTGCAGGCCATTTCAACATACTTGCGGGAGAGGAGATGCAACGCAACGACTCAACCAACGAACTTTACTTCGACTAGAAGATTTTATCCTTAGGATTTACTGAAAGTATCAGACAGGTTTTGCATATTTGTTGATAAAGCTTATCCGATTCATGTTTCATAACCTGACTATCAACCAATCCTCCATTCATCCGGCCACTTATACTAATGAAGAGATCATTTATTTAACAGGAATAATGGGCGTGCATCCCGATCTTACAAAGCAAGATAACATCAGTATTGAAATCAATCCATTTCCCGATTCGACCATCGTGATCGTAAAATCAGCCGCGATAGAGCGACTGGAGATCATGATCTATAACAGGTTTAATTATATAGAGAATTTGTGTATGAGAGGAACCCGGCAAAAATCAGGAATAGCGTCTAGGTGGGTGGCTTCGCAAGCTAATGCAGCCTCGAGTAGCGGATTTAAACATTTGGAAGCTATAGCCTACAAAGATTCATCCGGATCTGCCACAGTCTGGAGCGGCTATATTGTTTGGGGTAAACTGGGTTACCTACTGTACGATACCAGCATTAAGGATTTCGAAAATCTGATGAAAAACAAAGGCAGAACCGAGAAAACGATGATTGAATTGATCAGCACACAGGAGGGTTTGAATTTCTGGATAGCGGAAGGTTTCTCCTGGCAGGCCATTTTTGACCTTACCAAAGATTCGGAAAGCTTCAATATACTTAATGAATATCTTGAACGAAAAAACAGGCTTTCTTAAAGCGAGTGATATTCTTTTTCCAATAATTCATAAGCTTTGTCCTTTTCCTTTTCATCAAGCTGCTCATATCTTTCTATAAGCGTCCTTTCGTAATCGGCTTGAAAATCATCCTTTTTCTTATTAAACTCCCGGTATTTACGCAAAGTAAAATACTGTTGGACGATCTCCGATTCCCGTGAAGGTTGAGCAGAGGTGACAATGGTTATATTCGACAAATCTAATTTGGTATTTTCTTTTAACCCTATCATATTACAAATTTAAGCATTTTATCAATACTATAGCAAAATGCTGAGGGTTTGACTTATTAGGATCCCGTCACGTCAGTACGCAACCAGTATAGTTTGTTACCTGTCAGCGGCGCACTAGTACGCCCCGCTTTTGGCCTTTGCGCTGCATACTAGCGCGAGAAGGGGGGGACAGTGGAAGTTTTTCAGCAAGCCGGCTTGATATAGCCGTGAAAACGAGGCTCAGGAAATGGATGGCGGTTACTTAGCATGCGGGCCATCCAGATAAATTGGAGCGGCATCGAAAAATTGCTTGCGGGAGCGAGGGGAATATTATCAATGACACTATTAAAGCCTTGCTCTTAAATGAAATTAAATAGCTTCGTTTGCTTCCTTTTCCAGTTCCTTTGCAATAGATTTCACCCTGTTAGATGGGCGAACGAAATAGGTAAGCAACATGTTCTCATAGATTTCGAGAAAATCTTTTTTATTTACCGGTAAGGCAGAACCGGAAAGGCTGATAAAAATATTTTTTATCGCGGATTTACCGATGAATAATTTATATTGAGCATCAGAAACATGGTAAGCGGCCAGGGTTTCTTCATAGGAAGAAAAATCCTTGTCCCTAACGCTTTGCTGAACTGCTAAACAACGTTGATCAAGTTGTTGGTTCGCATCTCCAATCAACTCTTCTCCGACGTATCCCGACTCAGTATATTTATTTCTATCCAGTAACATAATTCCTAAAGTTATCTAAAAGTTCCTGATTATTCAAATTTATTTCTCCATGCCAATTACTGTTACGAAGAATTGTCTCCATTTCAGGCATGTTAGCCCATTTATTGATCGGAAACGCGTTGCCACCCGGTTCCTGGTTATAATAGTTATCAAAAACCTCTTTAACTTTTTTAAATTCTTCCGTTTTGAGCGTCAATTTTGCTGAAGCAAGAATTAGACTCATTTCTGATTTTTTTGCTCCCTTGAAATGTGCTTTCGCCCAAACGTAGCCACCGTCCTCTAAAGCAGCATGAACTTTGATTATACCAACGCCGACGTTAAGATATTGTTGCAAACCAATTTTTAACATCGTCTTTCCATGGCCCTTGTTTCGGGATGCTCTTGGGATTCTGAAAAAATCATGGATAGCTGTTTTTTCGTTTTTATCTCTTATAAAAGTTCTCGAAAGCATAAGTCCGTTTTGTTTATCATTATAATCTTCCGAATAATATTGAAGTATCAATTCGCAGGACTCCGTTACCTTAAAGCTGATCACCTTTGATAGATTTTTGGTTGACATAGGTTTTAGCAATGTATCAATTTCTTTCAGAAATTGGAGGAGTTGTAAGCCAGGAAAATTTGTATTGATGAGATCAACAAGTGAACCAGTTACCCCGAGCGCATAAAAAACAAATCCTAATGCTTCGCAGGATTGCCATTCAGCTTCGGTAATCAGATGTTTAACAGAAGATGCAGAAGCTGGCATAGACAATTTTTGGGTAAAAATATAAATTTTTATAAAAGGTAATTATTGCGGGTATCGTATATCATAAACTACTCCCCCACGATAAGCTGTGGGCTTGCGGCAGCGAAAATTGCTTGCGGGAGCTGGGGGAGTACCAGTACCAAGCGCTGCCGGCGCTACATAGCGCCAATCGGGCGGTTGCACAATTTGAAAGGAAACGATATTTTAGCTGTTTAACGTTTAATTCAATAAATCACTATGAAGATGCGGTTTATAGCAACACTTGCATTAATGTTGACTGGCTGTTTGTGCAATGCCCAAACTTTTAAAGCCAATATAAACGACCTGGGTTTTATGGCAGGCAAATGGGTAGTAGCACACCAGTGGGGAGACATGGAAGAATACTGGGGCGAACCATTGGGGAATAATATGATCAGCAGTTACCGCTGCGTAAAAAATGGAAAGATACTGTTTTATGAGTTTGTTGTTATAGAACAAACTGACAGTGTACCAGTTATGATACTGAGGCATTTTAAACCGGGCAATATTGCGCGGGAAGATCAGGAGCACCCTTATAATTATCCGCTGGTTAGCCTCGATAAGAAAAAGGCTGTCTTCGAAAGCGCTGATCTTACCGTTAAACTGATGTATGAATTGATAAGTGAAAACAAACTGGATGTGACGCTGGAAGAAAAGAACAAAGAAGGCAAAATAGAAACAACGGCATTTCATTACACGCGAAAATGAAAGCAATCGATTTTTAGCTTGTGGTGGGTGTTGTCACCGCATCACAATTTATACCCGGAATACTAGAAAGTTAATTGAACTCCACCGGGCTTAACGGCTGTGGTACGGTGACAACACCGACCACAGGCTGAACACCGAGCACAGGCTGAATGGCTTTTTGGGAAATTCTTTTAGCCTTCCAATTTGACAGGTCGGACAAGGCTTCTCAATTTTCCAGTTCGTCCATATTTCCTTGTTCATGATTCTTCATTATTTCCTTCAGGAGCAAGCAGATTTTCGATATTCTCTAAATCGAATACATCAAAGATTTCTTGAAGTTCTTCATTCGAGGCTTTACGTGAAACCATTGCCCTGATCAGTTGAAGTATATCTGTAGTGAAATAGCGAAGATCGTTTTCTGACCATTGTTTACTTCTTTCATCTACGTAATCCTTTAACGGGTCATCTCCGTTGAGGCTAAGCTGGCGCAAGCCAATCCTTGTACCCAATAAACGTTGGCGGCTTGCCCGCGCATATATGTAAATGTTATTGTAACGCCTGGCTTCCAAAACTGACTTTAAGGTACTAATAATAAGGTTATACCTGGAATCATGTTGTTCTTTTCTTACTGTTCTTCCATAGCCGCTTTGAGCGCGCATAGCCTCGTAACGCAAACGCGTCCCGAGAAAGCTAAGGTTATGATGAACTGATAAAAGCATTATTGATACCTCATAACCTTTAGCTCGCATGCCGGCAATTGTTTCGTTCATGCGGTCACCGGAAGAAAATGTCGTTTCGAGTATGTAGTTAAACTTATGATCTTCGCAATATTGCCTGAGACGGTTATTACATTCCTGTGCAAATTCCGCTGTCAGATCAGGAAAAAGGAGTTCATGTTGTTTTTTAATTTGAGAAGCAAATGGATGAAGATCTCGGAATTCATCTGCATTGCAGGTAATTGCATTTGCACTGACTACCGTTTGCGCCTGTGTAGTTAACTCGCCCTTTCCAGAACCCGGTTGCCCACCAAGAATGACAACTTTAGGCTGTTTGTGCGGGGTGATTCCAGCTGTTAGGTTTTTTATTATCGTGTCGGCAATTTTATCGACGTCCGACGGAGCAACAGCGTATTCCTTTTTTAAAGCTTCAAGCTCCCTGCTCATCAAAGTTAAGGTTGCTATAGGACTTAATGATTTCCATCATCTTTTCCTTAGACTTGAAATTTTTAGGGTCTCTGTTGATTTTGGAGATATTAATAGTAATCTGTTCCAGATCGTGAATTCTTTTTTCGTCAGGATTTAACTTTTGCATCTCATTAAGTTGTTCCTGAATACTTCCGCTGATAGCCAGGCTCAATACATGCCTGCTGGTCTCGGTTAATTTATACCAGTCAAGCGTCGATCCGCTAAAACTTATAGGAGCGGCGGTCCCATGATTTCCATTTGCTTTAATATCAATGTGAAAAATTTGATCGCCATTTTTAATTTCTATATCTGCCATGAGAAGTTCTCCTTATATCACAAATATACAAAATTCATACCATCAGGTAAAAATGTTTCGGATTGTGACTTAAGCAGGGCATTACAAGCGTAATACTTCTCTCGCTGGAGGGAGGCTTGCGGCAGCGGAAATTGCTTGCGGGAGCATGGGGGGTTAATTAGCATGCGGGCCACAAGCCGGGAGGCTTGCGGCAGCGAAAAAATTGCTTGCGGGAGCGGGGGGAGGAATGCAAAAATTGCTTGCGGAGCAGGGAGGGTCTACCCGATCATTCATCTAAAAACGCATATTGTACAATTCAGGTAAATTGTTCTTACTTTTATTCTCACGATGCTCAAATAAAGTACTAAATGTCCAGGTATGTGCTCGGGTAGCGACACTTAATTGACAAGGTAATCTGAAAGGACATAAATTTAAGAGTTCTTAATGAAAGATGGAAAATAAAAAAAGAACTATTGAATATTTACTTTGTATAATTTTCATAATTTGTAGCGACAGAGTATTTGGCCAGCGGAGTTATGATTTTATTTTTGGCGGGCAAACGAGGAATAATATTTGTCGATTGGATAATCTTACAGATGACTCATCTTTTTTGCACGGACAACATATAAACGGTGGAATAAGTATTAAAACAACAACGGAGTCATATTTCGCCAGTAATGACACGCTGTTGGAAGAAGACATCGGTCAAGGGACCATTTTAAACAGAAGTAAAATACAAATTGACAACCATGGCTATAGAGAAATTGAAATCAGGCAGGCCCCAACGATTTTTTCGATTTCACAGTTTCAATTTAAAGGTGCTTATTTCGAAGGTGGAGATTATGGGATTTCACTTACTAATTCGAGCGGGAACACGTTTTCGTTATACAGATGCGATCTGGGAAGCAAAAACAGAAAACTAATTTTTGATTATGCGGGCTTAGATAGTATAGATATTCAACGGTCACGTATTTCTGCAATTTCATTCGATGGCTTAATGTGCAAGGGTTTTGCATTTTTCGGAGACACGATTACCCAAGAGATCAATTTCGGCTATTATTTACCCAACACAATAACTTTGGAACATTTAGAATTAAGTCCGGGAGCAATGATTGATTTAACAGGCGTCGATTACCATATTTCACGAAGATGCCAGTTAACTACTCAGTTTTTTGATATTTCTAGGTTGAAATTGAATTATGCGCTGTTTGATCTGTGTTTTTTTTCAAATGCGGCATTAGACGAAAAGGAGTCACAATATAAACAATTGCTTGACAATCAATACTTGGCAGGTTACAAGGAAGGTTATCAAAAGGCCGACATAGAGTTTCAAAAACTTGAAAATTCAAAAAAAGGACTGTGGGGCATTTTTTTAAATTGTATGGAGGGATGGTGGAATAACTTTGGCTATAACAAAGAATATATTTTCCGAAATGCTTGCATAATTTTTCTGCTGGTTTTTCTCATAAACCTGTTTTGTTATCATTCTTTGGTGGACAGGGCATATACTATTGCTGCGTTTAAGGATGCAAATAGGAAAATAACTATTTTAACAACAGGCAAAAAAAAAGCATTGACTGCATATTATTGTCTATTGTATACTGGCATTGTTTTTTGGGGGCTTAAAATTAGCATTGATAAAATCAAGATATCGAGCGGTAGGTTTGCCGCGTGGATTATATTTCAATATATTGTTGGATTAGTTATTCTTGGCTTTGTCGCAAATGTAGTATTAGGGAAGTGAATATGTTTGCTTCAATTTCTGCCACAAGCCGGGAGGCTTGCGGCAGCGAAAAAATTGCTTGCGGGAGCGAGGGGACAAAGCTAAAGAATTGATACATTGATCCCGTATTGCAGTTCCTTTGTTCTGCTGATCACGGTGTCTTCATCAGGAATCTTTTCTTTCTCTGCCTTGATCGTTCCGACAATGTCTTCTGAGGTAACCTGCAATAAGTCCCGCACTATGTTTAAATGCAAAATATTCGTTAATTCCAGGGTATTGTCACGTGCGAGTTCCCCGATTTTCAGTTCAAACTTGAATGGCTCGATTTTGATAATGGTAAAATCATTTTCGTCGCTCGTTTTAAGCTGAGTATCAATAATGTGCCTGATAACGATCTCATCAGTGGTCAGGACACAACAGATGCCAACAACGTTCTTTTTTTGCAATCCGGAACTCAAGATAGCATTTACCCGGCTTGTCGGTGTAATGTGATAAAAAAGTCTGTTCTGGGTTAAAAAGGTTTTATAAACCTCATCTCGAAATATGCTCATTAAAATTTCTCCGGCATAAATATCGGGCTTCTTATTTAATTATTTTTGTAGAAACAACTATGCATAGCATTGAAATAAACATCCGCAATACCATGAGCCAGCTGATTGCTAACGGCCTCGGACCGTATGAAAAAAGTATCGCGCCGGTCATTCGTTCGATCTATGAGGCGAATTGCGGCATCATATGTGACGAACACCTACCTTTCTCTCATCTGGCACAAACACCCTTTAATAAAGCGGAGAACCGCCCGCTATTGTTTATCGGCCTGAAGGATCGAAAAGATCCCCTGGAGGTGGTCTGGTCTCTTTTGCATGAGTATGGCCATGTTCAGCAGGGTGAACCTACTTTGGCCGAAATATTAAAAGATGGCAATGCCAAGCAGGCGCGAGAAAAAGATGCCTGGAACCGTGCCGAGCTGATCATGGCAGCAGATCCCTTCCTCCGGCAGTACGCACAACATTTCAGCCAATACAGGGACACGCTGCTCGGCTCTTATTCGAAGAACTCTTAGCCTAGTTGCGGAAATGGCGTTGTTTTTAATAATTGCGCTATCCAAAAAACCTTCACTTATCATGATGCAAGAAAGGAAACTGATAAAGAAGATCTGAAAGAAGAAAATTGAATTCGCAAGAATATACTACAACCCCTCATTTCTGATTAATATTTCCTCAATTTTTTTATAGCTTCAGCAACATCCGTGGACGCAAATTTTTCTTCGTTAATTTTTTTTATAAAAAAAGTAAACAAAGTGTTTATGCTATCCGCTCGGTCAAGACATTCTTCTTCGGGCAAGTTGTGAAGTCCAACTGATAATTGTTGGTAAATCAAACCGAGAGGATTTTCACTGCCTATTTTTAGCGAAGTTGGCAGATATTCTATAGCGACTGCAATCAAATTCGCCATTTGATGATTTTGCTCAAAAGTTTGATAAGCCTCCCTTACTTTAAGTACGCCATCAAATTCAAGCTGGGATATATCTTTAACAATTCGTTTAATTTCATTTTCGACGACTCGTCTGAAGTAAGCAAATGCCCCAACGCCATAACTGGATGATAAACAAACCAAACCTTTTTTAAATAATTCCAAATCATCATCACTTAAATACTTTTGTATTTCCTTATCTGGCCGTATGTCATAAGCTGGATATTGCCCTATTTTTTGAAGGTAAATTGATAACCCTTCTTTGACCTCACTCCAGGGTTTGTCTGAAAATCGCCTGATAAGAAATGATAGGGTTGCACCACAAGACTGGCAACATCCAATAATTTCAGAAGTTTGTTCAAGCATTCCTGATATCTCGTCAAAGAAATCTGGAACCTGGGTTAGGTCGTCATTTTCGATTGTCCTCAACATAAATTGATGCGCACCATGGGGATACTGGGTTTTAAAAGTTTGAACTTCCTTTTCAACCGGACAAATAAATTTGAAAGCCTTGTTATGCAGATCCGATGCGTGATGATATTTCAATCCAATATAACCTTCTACAGTTACCGCTTTGATTTTCGCATACAACGGTTTATCCGATAAAAACTTCGCGAATTCGGAATTACTTAATTCTTGCGGCATGGTTAAATATTAAAGCGCAAAAATACTTTATAATATTTATAGCCCCTTAAATGGTTTCATTTCTCCTCCGCTGTGCCAAGTTTGCAACTTCCTAACCTGGCGCGCGTGTCGGGGCGGGCCCGTGCGCGGCAGCACTCGTGCCCCGTTGACAGGTAGCCCGCAATGTCTCCCCGCTCTCGAAGTTTGCAAATCGCACCCGTATGCCAGCGTGAGGGGGCGTCGCGGATACCGGCCGTGTGGCTTAGGCCGTGTGCAGTAAGAGCAAAGCACCCGACCCGGCCTCCACCGGCCGGGGCACGCCCAAAATTGAAAAAGTAGCAGTAGGTAGTGGCAGTAGCAGTTTTTTCAGTTGGCAGTTTTTAGTTTGCAGTTTGCAGTAAAAAAGCTCATCACCTTGGTCTTACTCCTTAGGATAATCGCTCCAAAGCCATCTTAGCGTTTCAGGGAAAATGGCGCCGCCGTGGTGCAGGCTATGGCCGCCGGTGCCAAAAACGTATTGGTAATCGTAACCGCTGTATTCAAGCGCGGAGGCCATTTGTTTATTGGCCAGTATCCAGGAGCCGAAAATTAAATTTGCATCGTTTGCGCCGTCCTGTAAAAACACTTTTATGGGTTTTTTTGGCGTCCGGCGTATTAAATTGGGGAACTTGTCACCACCACGGATATCCACAAAGCTACCTACGTGGCTCACCACTTTGCCAAAAACGTCGGGCCGCTCCCAGGCGGCATTAAAAGCCGCTACCGCGCCTGAGCTGATGCCCACCAGGGCTATGCCTTTAGGGTCCTTAGTGATATTATACAAGGCAGTAACTTTTGGCATCATTTCCTCTATCAAAAATTTGGGGTAGGCGGGGCCTACGGCATCGTATTCAACGCTCCGGTTATCATGCCCCCCGTATATGGGCGTGCCCGGCCCTTTGTCGCCCGCAGTGATGAAGAGCGCTATAATTACCGGTATCTCTTTTTTATTGATCAAATTATCCAAAGCATTGGCGGCTAAAAAAGAGCCGTCGAACAGGTAACCTTGTCCATCCTGGAAGATCATTAAACAGGCGGGCTTTTTAGCGTCGTACTGTTTGGGTACGTATATCCAGTAATCCCGTTGTGTCCCCGGGTATATTTTACTGTCGGCCATGTGGTACTTGGTCACCGTGCCTTCGGGGACGCCCGGCTGTTTTTTGGAGTCATCGCCAAGCTTATATTCTTCTTTTACGGTAAGGGCGGTCATGAAAGCCCCTGCGTCCTTACCGGGAATACCCGGGAAAACGCCCGAGAAAAGCTTTTTAGCCGCTGTTGTATCGGGTGTTTGTGACCAGGTGAGCTGGGTTAAGAAAAGACTGAGGAAAAGGAGGGTGGATAGTTTTTTCATGGGGAATGAGATTGGTTAGTAGTTGTTCATTAACAGGGTGTTACGTGTGTTTATGCAATAATAGGCATTTGTTTTTAGCATTAGCGCAGGGTAACCTGTGACGGCGGCAAAACGTTCAGACTGATCATTTGTCGTAAACGCTGAAACGATCCCGCTCAATTGCCGCGGGGGCTAGTCCTTTTTGTCTTGACACAAAAAGGACCAAAAAAGTCAAGTCAGCAGGAATGCTTCTTTGCGCGCAAGGCCTTTGCCGCACAAACCATGAAAAACCTTGGGCTGCAATCTTTTTACCCCACTGCGTTCGCGCAAAGGCCTGCGCTTCAGTAAAAAGTTGCTATGCCCTGCCCCGCGCGCAAGGCCTGCCGGTTTTTCATGGTTTCGCCCGAAGCTATCCTGCTGACAAAAAGTTTACGTTCTTAACCGTTTCAGTTGGGTACCTCTGAGAATACCCAGCAGAAACGGTTTAATAAGCTTATTACTTCCCGCGCGACATCGCGTCGAGCTGATCTTTGGTTATCTTATCATAATCGGGGGCTATGCCAAAGGTGCCTGCGGGGGCTTTTTGATCGGAAACGCCGGTTATGGTATACTGATTGATCACCAATGCGCCATCCGGCCCTTGCTGGAAGGATGGGTATTGTATCGGCACGCCGCCAACTGACGCATAATATTTGTCGATCACCGCGGCGGGTAATGCGATGTCATTGGTTATCCAGATATCATAGCTTTTTTTGGTTTTGGTATCTGTCGCCACTACTTTTTTGCAGTTAAAACCGGCTATCTGTTTGGTTTCGGTTGATGGCGCAAAGGTAAACGCAGGGAACGTGCTTACAATTTGGTTAATTTCGGCAGGCGTATAAATTGCGGCCTTTTTGATGTTGGCAGCGGGCAGGCTGGCTAACACCGCATAGAATTTGTAATTGGCGTCGGCTAAAAGTTTAAGATTTACCGGACCGGCAGAAAACGTTGCCGCGGTAGAATCACTTCTGAAGTATTGTTTCACTTCCACCTCCTGGCCGTTGCCGCTTGTTTTTAGGGTTAACAGGCCTTCCGGATAGCTTTTTTGCGCACTGGCGCTTAATTGGGTTGCTGACAAGGCTATGGCCAGAGCAGCACTTAAAAATTTTGTTTTCATTGTGTTTTAATTATTCGTTAATAATTTGTTTTTAAATGGCACTCATGAGTGCTTCGCAGTTTGGTTTTTATTTGATAAGCTTTAATATTAACTGATGTATTTAATTGGTAATGTGAACGTTGCGTAACTCCCCTCTCGAGGGTAATAGCCTATGAAACGACAGAAAATGTCGTTTGCTTTAAATTCCCTCCCACGGGGAGGGGTGCGGCTGGTCGTGCGCAAACGCAGGGAGGGGTTTATCCACCATATCAGGTCGCCAAAACCCCTCCCTCCACCCTCCCCATGGGAGGGAATCGCACATGGCCATCGCTTTTTAGCCCCTCTGTCACCTGATAGGCTATTACTCTCTCAAGAGGGGAACCGCACAGCCCGCTACTCAAGTAACGTTGCCAACTGCCAACTCCTAACTGCCAACTGCCACCGGCAGGTATTTATTTACCACTTTCCCGCTTTTTAGCGCTATGGAGCTTTCTAATTTTAAAATTTTCCGCTCCTCAAAAATGGACAGGCCTGCACCTATGGCAACGGGGTTAACGATAAGGTAATATTCGTCAACGAGGTTGAGTTTAATGAGCGAGCTGACAAAACCAGCGCCGCCGTAAACCAGGATATCCTTGCCGGGTTGTTCTTTCAGCGCCCGTACTGCCGTGGCCAGGTCGCCGTTTTCCGCTTCGAGGTTGCGGCCGGCAAAGTTTGTTTCGTTGCTGCTGAAGACGATCTTGCGATGACCGGCTATCAACTTTGCCAGGGGGTTCCAGGGGTTTTCGGGCTGGTTATCGGCCACGTTTTCCCAATACGTGCAGAACCCGCTTGCAGCCAGTTTGCGGCCGAGCAATAAGGTGTCGCAGCCGGCGGCAAGGTCGACACCGAGGCCGATCATCTGTTGTAAAGCCTCCGGGTCGGGTGTGCCCCCTAAAAATACCCAGTCATTTTCGCCGTTGGGGCCGCCTACAAAGCCATCAATGGTCATTTGTATCTGTAATTTTAATTTTCTCATCGTATTTAATTTTTTAATTGATCTATTCCGAAGCCAATAATTCATCCAGCATGGCAAATGTCGCTACAGTGCCTTCTTTGAAGCCGCCCTCAACAAACCATTTGATGGTGGATTCATCTTCAAAAGTGATGACCGTTTCCACCTGCGTCCGGTTACCGTCGATGGAGGAGAATTTGGTGTCGCGCCAGGATTTTGGCGCATCGGCAAGCGGGTTGCCCTCCGCGTCGCAAAACATCCCTGTTTGTGAAATTGCGCTGCCAGGTTCAATGGCCGTAAATTTGGCATACACCCAGTGTTTCTGGCCTTCGGCGTTAACCATGGCATACAGCCATACGCCACCGACGGTAAAATCCGCGATTTTAGCTTCTGCCTTCCAGGGTTTCGGCGCTATCCATTTTACCAGCAGGTCACGGTCGGTAAAGGCTTTCCATACTTTTTCAATCGGCGCGTTAAACTCACGTAATATGTGGATCTTTTTAGCGGCCAGGTCCGGTTCGAACACAAAATTGTTTGTCATGTTTGTTTAGTTTATAAGTCTTTTAATAAGTCATCTAACTGGTTAAAGCTGGTCTCCCACATCTTGCGGAAAGCTTCCATCCAACGGTCTATCTCTTTCATTTTCTCAATGTTTAGCTTGTAATAAATTTCCCTTCCGCGCGGGTCCTGGTCAACAGCGCCGCATTCGGTTAGTATCTGTATGTGTTTTGATACCGCCTGCCTGCTGCTGCCAAAATGTGTGGCGATGGTATTGGGCGTCATGGCGCCAACGGTTAGGAGCATGAGTATGGCCCTGCGGGTAGGGTCGGCTATGGCCTGGTAAATATCTCGTCTGATGTCCATTTGCAACTATTTGATTGCAAATGTAAATGCAATTATCTGGTTGCGCAAATTTTTTTGAAAATATTTTTTTGGACTTCCGTTTCAGCAGGGTCTTGCTACCCGGTATACGCAGCGCAGGGTCCCGTGCCGGAGACCCTGCGACGACGAGCGTCAACACAAGATTATTCACCGCGCTTTTCCGAACACGTAAAATAGCTTACATTCGGAATCAATTTGATTTACCTGCTATGACAACGGACACCTTCCTGTATAATAAAAAGTCGACCGTTCTAACGATGCTGATCACTGCAGGATTTATGGCGGTCATCACCTATAACCTGGTTGACCGCCCGGTTGCAGTGAGCGACCCCGGCTGGTGGATATTGATCGTACTGGAAACAGGCGTGTTTACTTATATTCTTTATTTATACACCATGCGGCTAAGGCCCGCCATGCAGCAGGAAACAGCACTGGAACTAACACCGACCGACCTGGTTTTTAAGCCTAAAAACATTACTATCCCCTGGAAAACCATCAGCGACATTAATACCAGGGCGGCCAATCGCAGCGGTACGCAGCAGTACCTGGAAGTTTCTTTAAATGATACTGATAATACTATAAGGATAGACCTGGATTGGATAGCCGGCGACCCCACCGATATTTATACCGCCGTTGTAAATTATCTTTATGAAACGAGGAAAGGGGAGGGGAAATCTTCGAAGGGGTGATTTCCCGTTTCAGCGGGTCTCCCGAAGAGGCGCCTGCGACCTTACGACTATGAACAATTGCTTACGGGCGCAGACGGTGGCGCGCAGCGCGCTCTTTCATTTTAACAGGGTTATGGTTCCTTTTCTCTTAATATTTTGTCCGTCATTCATTACCGCATTTAGGTAATAAACATATACACCTACCGGTTCTTTATGACCTTTATAAGTGCCATCCCAGCCATTATCTATATTGGTCGAGGTAAACAGTAATTCGCCCCATTGGTCATATATATGGAATTCGATACTCTTTACATTTTCGCTCCTCACTTTCCACACATCGTTCGTGCCGTCGCCATTTGGGGTGAAGGCATTTGGGCAGTAAACCAGATCGGCCGGTAACTCCTGGTAGGTAAACGTTATTATCGTAGTGGAAAAGCCGCTGGTGTTAAACGCTGTAACGGTATCTGTTCGTGTTGTAAACGCATTAGTAACCGTACCGCTGATGGTACCGGTAGTGGAATCGAAAGTTAAACCCGGGGGCAGTATGCCTTTCAGGGTGTACCCTGCCAATGCTATTTTTCTGATCCTGCTTGCGCCCCCTAAACCCCACTCAGCAATATAACCTGTGCCGGTTTTATCAATGCGTATATAACAGGGCTCGTCAAATTGTGCGGCTGTAAGTATGCCATCGCTGTTGCCCGCTGTTTGCGTGGGGCTGCCCGCCAATAGCGATACGGTACCGTCGGGCATCATTAGCCGGATATCGTTATTCAGCAGGTCGACAATATAAATTATCCCGCCGGGGCCCAGCTCCACACCGGTAGGGAAGTGAAAGCGGGCTGCAAGGGCCGGCCCGTTTTTATACAAAACCGTATCATGCGCAAGCCCTGCAATGGTAGTTACCGTGCCGTCCGGGGCAATCTTCCTGATCTCGTTATTACGCGAGTCGGCTACGACCAGGTTCCCGGCAGTATCCAGCCTGGCATCTACCGGGCCACTAAACAGCGCTGCTGTTCCTACGCCGTCGACAGATCCGTTCACCTTGTTAGCGCCCGCAATAGTGGTTAGCACGGCCGAGGGGGAAAGTTTTACCACCTGGTTGCCATATTGAAGCCCGAAGATCAAATTACCGGCGCTGTCGAAAGTTAAAGCCTGCGGATCAAATAGCTCCGCCGTATCCACGAAAAATGTCGTCACCATGCCGCCCGGCGTTATTTTCCGGATGGCCGAGTTGTTATAGTCTGACACGAACAGGTTTCCCGAAGCGTCAAAAGCCAGCCCGTCGGGATAATTTAAACGCGCCGAAGTATCCTGGCCATCTGTAAATCCCGCTACCCCCGTATGGCTGCCGGCAAAGGTAGTCACCACACCGGCAGGGCTTATTTTACGTATGGCATTGTTACTGGCATCAGCCACGTATAAATTACCTGCAGTATCCTTAGCCATGTCCTGCGAGTTGTTAAACAGCGCTGCCGTGCCAACGCCGTCAACAAAGCCACGCTGCCCGGTGGGGCTGCCGGCAAAGGTAGTCACCTGCCCGTACACCACGGCAGGCACTGCCCCCCCGGTATTTTTGGGGCTTATGGTAAACGGGATCCGCTGTATTACCTTTATGTCAGATGGGTTATAGGTGATATTGGGCGCCTGCGCCAAAACGTTTTCACTGAGCGTAAGCGCCAGCAGGATCAGCAGGTACTTTAAGGCCATATTGATGCTTAAAAGTTTGGGTTTTGATGGAGCGGAAAAAGGCCCGTGTGCCATTTTTGGGATTTAATTGTAATAATTGTGTGTTTAGTAGCTTAAACCGTTAATTTCAATTAACGGGTAATATAGCCATTAATCCCGAATTACAGGTGTACAATTAATCTGATCAGGTCAACAGAAAATTGATGGAAATATGCTTGCGGGAGCATGGGTTTAATGATTTGGGCGTGCCCCGGCTGGTAGAAGCCGGGTCGGGCTTTACGCTTATACGGCTTCTGGCCTTAGGCGCGAGGCCGGTATTCGCTGCAATCCCTCACGCTTTTGTCTGAACCTTGATTCGTAGGATTTAAGGATGGCCAGGATTAAAAAGGCCATGTTCAATAGCGTTTTCCGCCTTTGTTGGTGTTTTCCCAACTCCAAAGAAGTCCTTATGGACAAACCGAAATGCCGTGTTTCTCCGGTATTAAAAATGGGTACCGGGACCAAGTCTCCGGGCATAGTCGTCCGATTGGAACACTTCGGACAGCGGGCCCAGTATTCTCCCCGGAAATATTACAAAAAACCATATATTTATGGAATGAAAACAATATATATTCCCTGCCTCCTGTTAATTTTTTTCCTGATCAGTTTATTTGGTTTTGAGGCGAATGCGCAGCATATCAGAAATTACCAGATCGGTTGTTATTATGATACCCTGGGTGTGAAACATACCGGGCTAATTGATTTTGGCGTTGGGGTTGCCGGGTTTAAAACACAGGATACCTACAGTAAACTCAATTTTAAAACTGACGATTCCGCAAAAAATCAAAAAGTACCGATCGCGCTCATAAAATCGGTTATTATTCAGCATGTATCGGGCCAGGATACCATTCTTGTGCTAACAGAAATAGACACAACCGATTTTACAAAAACGCAATATTTCGGCCAACTTTGTTTTTCTACACCCAATACAACCATTTATACGCGGCAATTGATAAAATACCAATCCGGCGGAGGCGGTATGATGACGATGGGCACACCCGGAAGCAATTTATCAACTCCACAAGGCACAGTTCATATAGCAGGTACGCCCGGAACCTTCAATACAGGCCCCTATGGCGGTGGTGAAAATACCGAAACCCAATACATGTACCTGGTTGATCAGAATGCTACCGAACCAATTACCAGGTACAATTACAAACAAGTGTTTAGTAAACTATTTGCTGATGACCTTGAATTGGTTGAAAAAATTAAAAATAAGGGCTATCGGTATCAGGATGTCGAGAAAATTATGATTGCATACCAGGCATACCAAAAAGGGAAAAAATAAAGATCAGATGAGGGGATGTTCCTTCACCGCCGTCCTGATTTATCGGGGTGGCCCTCGCTGTATGTAGTCTGCCGAAACCGCTGGGGCTGACCTTTTTGGTCAGCCCCAGCGGTTTCGGCCTTATTGAGCTTTATAATGTGTACTTTCTTGTTTATACTCATCAAATATGTCATCCAGCTTTTTAAATTTGAATTCTTTATTTTGAATTTTCTGGACAAGCCCGGTATCATCGGCGAAAGCCTTGCACAACACGTCGATATAATTTGCTTTGGTTAGCTCATGGGTGGTATTTCCATCAAGGTACATTGGAGTCACGTTCCTCATCACGTCCCCCGGTGATTTGGCCACCGGGGCGCCAAGGCCTGCATTGGGATTGCCCGGGCGGAACTGTTCATGAATTTTATAATAAAA
>Ga0206954_1113_pt1 | contig 20290 bp, 25 predicted proteins | sample Alteio_BWOrgHeat_37_FD_153250 | JGI IMG/M metagenome (GOLD analysis project Ga0206954, IMG submission 153250) | Enriched cells from forest soil in Barre Woods Harvard Forest LTER site, Petersham, Massachusetts, United States -... | ecosystem: Environmental > Terrestrial > Soil > Temperate forest >...
TTAGAACAGAAAACAAGGCAAAACCAAGTAAGAGTATCCTTTCAGATGGAAATTTTATCAATAGTTTAACAGAAAGTATTGCAAGCACCGATGGGAGAACAATGAAAAATATGTTTGAATTTATTTTTGCTATATCGCTATTGATTGTATTAGTTATGGTTACAAGAAAGAGACTTGTGATAAATGAGGCAGATAAGAATTTTTTACTTTTGAACAAGCGATATTTTGATGCCACGGTTTGTGGACCATTTCTTGAGATAGCATTCGGATTATCATCTACTGTTCCACTATGGTTCTTTTCCATATTCAATACGAACTCTATCTTGATTTTAACTATCTCATTTTTGTAAATAATTCACTTTCTTTACGATAATATTCCTTTTTTATGATATATTTTCATACTTGTGACAATAATGTTCTTCAATTAGTAAAACATCAGCAGTTGTTTTTCGCATCTCAAGAGTTTGCGATATTATTCACATCCCATAATAGAACCAGTCTTATTGTTAATTTTGACTCTATTTTTCATTGTATCACTAAAGGACGAAACTAAAATCTCTACCATCCATACTTGATTTACTTGTCGTACTCGTCATGGCGACGCACCCAGAATTGTCCCTGGCCATTTTCATCACGCCCTTTTGGTGTCAGGTCAAGATAGTTGTATGCAGTATTTAGCATGTCAATTCCGCGTGCATAAGTGGAATAGGTATGAAACACTTTACCAGTTTTATCCTTGTAAAAAACGCTGACTCCCTCGCGCTCTGAATCAAACGAGTCTTGCAGTTTAAAATTGTAAAACGCTTGTTTCTTGTCCACCTCTTCTTGCGTAAAAGATACGTGATAGTCAAAATTAAAATCCGTATCACGTGATGAGACCCATTTAAAGTCCCAGCCCATTCTCTTTTGGTATTGTAATATCTTGTCGTATGGCGCATGGGATACTGCAATCATGGAAACGTCTCTATGATTCAGGTGTATTATGATATCATTGAAGTTGTCTGCCCAAAAGGAGCAATGCGGGCATGCTGCTTCCCAGTCTGGGTCAAACATGAAATGATAGACAATCATCTGGCTTTTTCCATCAAAAAGTTCCTGCAGGGTTTGTCTTCCGTCTGGCCCATCAAAAACATATTTTTTGTCAACAGCCTTCCACGGTAGATCGCGTCGCTGCTGATTTAGTTGGTCACGCAAGCGCGTAAACTCTTTTTCTTTTATGAGGAATTGTTTTCGAGCCTCTGTCCACTCGCTCTCAGAGACAATTTTGTGATCTGGGATATTTGTCAATTTTCCTCGTTGCCTCTTTTATTTTTATAACAAATCTACTAGTAAAGGATTCTGTCAACTTGATGGCTCATCGTTGAACCTTAGGTACACATTGTCTTAATTTTCATTCCATTAGACAAGACCACTTGTAGTTTTCAATATTTTATAAAAAGTTAGTCTTGTACATCGATCATTTAATTGGGAATAAATGGTACGATTTGTAAAATCATGTGTGTCACATTCTATATAATTGGGAACAAGAACAAACATCTGCGCACAGAGTTGAAAGCATGTAGCTCACAGACTGATTATACATTGCAATATACACTAGAGGGCGTTAGCTATATTACAACTATTTTTTTTAAAATAAAATATTAAAATTTTTTATCAGAAGTTTAAATACACATAAAGGAGTACTGCGAAAGCTTGTCGAGGATGCAAATTTGCAAAATGAAAAACTGGAGTGCCACATATGAGCAATAATAAAAAACGTGGTAGGCTAAACAAAAAGCAACATCTGGAATTACACGAGTTCATGATAAAATGTTTTGAAGATGATCTTTATGCACCAACTGCAGCAAGAAAAGCTGGCGTTGACAGAAAAACAGCCTACAAACATTACAATCAAATCGTAGAGCAATGTCTTGAAAATGATAACGAAGATCTGCGAACGAGACAAAAAAGAGACAGGATTCAAAGAATTGCAAGCCTAGACAAAGACATTGAAGAATACACTGACCTACTCGAACGAGTCAGGGCATACCAAAAACTACACCTCACGTTGAAAAAATCAATACCAAATCACTTCATACGTGATGAAATCGATATCATCAAAAATAGATCAGATGTAAAGGACAGAAAAGCAGCTTACTTGGTCAAACCCACACTTGAAGAGGCCTATTCTGAGAGAAAAGCCGAACTTGCAAGCAAAAAAAGCAAAGAAGATGATACACGAGATGGCGCGACTTGACAAGGCCGCAGCAGAAGTTGCCAATCTTGGCAGGATCATGGCAGAGCGGGATTTTGAAATCGAAGAGTCAAAACGAAGGGCACAAAAAGAAAGAGATATTCTTGCAGGAAAACTGATTCCGGCAAATAGGATTGAATTTGTGGAAAAATTCAGACAGGTAAAAGGAGCACCGTTTTCTTTTCAGGGCAGAGATTATCTGAGAGAAATTTACCTAGATGAAAGTCTTGAAATAAACATCGTCAAGGCACGACAAATGGAGATCACAGAATTTGCACTAAATTGGCTAACGCACAAACTGACTTTGCATCCACATACTATTGGACTGTACATGACAGACCGATTTGAACACATCAAAGATTTTTCTGACAGGTTCCAGTCAGCAGTAATCGAGCCATCACCTGTGCTAAAATCACTCATGGTTCCAACAAAGAATAGTGTTGCATGGAAAAAATTCAAAAACAAATCAAACCTTAGAATGCTTTCCGCATGGGGTGATTTTGAATCCGCGCGCTCTATTGCAGCAGACTTTGTTGTAGTGGATGAAATGCAATCAGTAAATGTTGGAGCTTTGTCAATTGTCAAAGAATCCATGTCAAAATCAAAATATCATCAGATGATAAAAATTGGAACTGGATCAGATGAAGGAGATGAATGGTACGAGGAATGGTGTCGCGGTACACAGTATCACTGGAAAAAAGATTTTGTAAATCAAGATGGGTCGTGTGGTGCGTGGGTACAAGACCCAAAGTCTCCGACGGTTCCCGGAAAAACATCGTATGCTATTAGTCAATCAATGGCACCATGGATTTCTGCAGAAGCAATCGAAGCCAAACGAACCGGAGGGGGATATCCACCGCGACAATTTGAGAACGAAGTGTTGGGTTGGTGGCATCGTGGAATGAAAAGGCCACTGACTGCCAAAGAAATGATGACGCTGTTTGACCAAAACCTGGACTTTACACCATCTGAAAATGTAGACCACACACTTCCAGTCTATGCGGGATTTGATTGGGGTGGAGGAACTCAAGCATTCACTGTGGCATGGATATGGCAGCTTGTGAACGAAATACTGCCACCAGCGGAGAACCTGGAAACCTTTCTTTTATCAAATCTGTCTCTTCAAATCCTATCATTCCTGTACCAGCATGTGTGTCCACATAATACCAATTTTGGAAATCATTTTTTCGTATTATAGTAACAAAGGCTCTAGCATAGTAATCAAGAAAAAGTAATTTTTTCAAAGACCAGATTTGACCTGGAGATAAAGACAATCCGTCATTTTTGATTGTAGAAATTTTATCTATCAGAGTGTTGATTCTCTTTTTTGACCAGTCGTAAGGATCAAACGCATTTTTTGTTTTTTTGCTCAAGTTTATCGAGCATAAAGAATAGGTATTGATTTTATTATTTTTGGATATTCATTATATGTTCTTCCATTTATAATCCGTCCACCGGATTTTGGTCTTGTTCCTCCCCACTGTTTGAAAAATACTTTGACATTTTGTTTTTTACATTGCTGTATTATTTCCATTATCCATTCCTTTTGAACAGGCCTAAATCCATGCCCGCTTTCTCCTCCAATTATAGCCCAATGTATACCATCAAGATCTAGTTTTCCTACGGAGCCAATCAATGGCTCAAAGCTTATGAATTTGACAGTGCATTGTACATTTCTTAATTCATCAATTCTCCAAACATTTTCTTCATTTTCTATACTTGTACCCATCCAAATATGACTTGGAATTACTTGACCAAAATTAGTATAGAATAATTTTGAAAACTCGGCCATTTTTTTTGGTCGTTTGGTGAGAACTTGATATGTATGTAAATCTGCAGTCATCATGACTGCAAAGCACTTTTCGATAAACTTCATCGTAGATTTTTCATGAAACAGGTCAGACATGCTATTTACAAATATTTTTCTTGGTTTTTTCCATTGAAGTGGCAATTCAATATCTTCAGAATGCTCAGCAAACTCAAATCCATTTTTGTATTTTTCCATACCCATTGCCTTGAGACGCTTTGATAGAGTAGCTGCATAACAGTTCTTACATCCTGATGATATCTTGGTACAACCAGTAGTAGGATTCCATGTAGCTTCAGTCCATTCTATTTTAGAACCAGTTGCCATGGTATTTCATTCATTCTTGGATATTCATGATTTAAAGAGATTGTCATTTTGATTCAAAATTATGTTATCAATGCCATGGATGTTCTGCCAACAAATATGCCAATAGCGCCAAAGCAGGAACAATGATTTTAAATTTTATTGAAGCATATTGAATTCCTAGAGTAACAAAAAATGCTCCAAAGCCAACAATGGCAGAATAACTAGCATAACCATAGCATACCGCCATAATTGCACCTGACAATCCTGTTATTGCTGCAACTATTGATTTGATCGAGGCAGTTTTCATTATACTATCTCACATGCTGGATTACACTTTGAAAACTAAATACAGTAGGTTATTGTGTTATCATAATTTCTGATCGATGACGTCCAGGATTTTATAATAATTATGGAAATCAATAGATTCCAAAGAGTATACAAATGACACTATGGAATAAACCAGTACATGCAAGAGACAAACATCAATGACATACTTCTCAAATGCCTTGCTCCAACCACTCTTGAATCACTAACTGCAACCATAGTTGCAAGATACATGACTTCGCCATTTGAGATTCATTGCAATAAATTTGCACCTGAGCAAGAAAAAGACAGTCTGAGTAAATATCAGCAATTATTGTTCGAGCGTGGAAGGGAACATGAAGTGCAGACGGTGCAAGACAAGTATCCTGACATGGTGTCCATTCCATTTGCCACGCGTGAAGAGGGATTCAAGATTGCTCTAGAGTCAATGGCTGCAGGTACAGATGTAATGCATGGCATGCCCATGTTTTACTTGCCAGAAGGTCTCTTGGGAGAGATAGATGTTCTGGAAAAATCAAAATCCGGAAAATCAGTATTTGGAAATTATCATTATACAATCAAGGAAATAAAACTTGCAAAAAACATAAGAGAAGATCATGCGGTCCAGGGTGCGTTTTACAATTACATGTTGGGAAAAATTCAAGGATTTACACCTGAGATATTTTATCTCATAAACCGTGATGGGGAAGAAATTTCTTATCAGTACAGAGAATATGAGGAATTGTTGCTTGAATCAATTGATGGTACTAGAAAGATACTTGCAAATGAAAAACATGTCTCTCCGACCTATGGAAGTTGTGGGTTTCCATGGGAGAGATATTGCAACAGGCTGGCTGAAGAGACAAATGACATATCTTTGGTAGCTGGAATTTCCTTGAAAACGAAAAATAAACTTGCAGAACATGGTCTGAAGACAGTGCATGACTTAGCAAGCTCTGACATGGAAAAACTGGTGAAGATCAAAGGGGTTGGAAATGGTACTGCTACCAAGCTTGTTTATGCTGCAAAGGCAATCCAGTCCAAAAAACCAATTATCAAGAATGCAAAGTCAATAGTCTTTCCCACCTGTAAAGTCGAGATATTCCTGGACCTAGAAGGAGTTGATCCTACAATGATGGGTGAAGAAATCATCCAGGTGGATTATCTCATAGGTGCTCTTGTCAGGGTTGGTTCCAAGGAAGAGTACATGGCGTTTGTTGCAAAGGATCTTGATCATGAGAAAGAGATGCTTTTCGAGTTTTTAGATTTTATGAAAAAGCAAAAGGATTACGTAATATACCATTATCACCATTATGAGAAGACCCACTTGGATAAAATGATGACAAGGTATGAAGTTGATGAAAAAACAAAAAATATGATTTTTGAGCACATGATTGATGTATACAAAATTGCGACTAGTTCAGTAGCCTTTCCCACGTATGGAAATGGCTTGAAGCCCGTGGCAAAATATCTAGGATTTTCGTGGAGACATAAAGACGTGGATGCCACGGAGTCAATTGCATTATACTTGGACCATGTTGCAAATCCGGATGAAATCGAAGGTAAACTCAAGATGATTCTTGATTACAATGAAGATGATTGTATTGCGACAAGAGTAATCAAGGATTGGTTGGAAACTGTTCGTGTGGATGCCAGTTCAAATTAGTAATGCCATATTCTAAAATAAGTAAAAGTGTCAAATTCATACGTGAAAAATGAATCTGCTAATTGAACATGTTAGATAATCATATACGTAGAGTATGAGTATGTTACAAATTTTACATGATAATATTCTCAAGTATTGCATCTAGAAATACTGATTAAGTGTTTCATATTTTACAATACCCCATTCTTTATTATCCATAGTGTAAAACACGATTCATGAAATTAGAGATACTAGTATGGGATGTAAATCATGGTAATTCCACCTCAATTAAATTACCAAATGGCAAAGTCATTATGATAGACTGTTCCTCAAATCCAGAGACAGGATTTTCACCTGTTTTTGCAACTAAAAGACTTTGGAATGTGAACAGACTTGATTATCTCATCATAAGTCATCCACATATGGATCATATCAGAGATTTCATAAACATGGATCAATTAGATCCTCGCGTATTTTACAGACCTCGTATTATAGATCATAATGAATTGTTGAAAGGTAAAACTAGAAATGATCTTGATGTAGTTGAAAAATATATTGAATACGATAAAAGATATGTTGAGCCTCTTACGCCTAATGAAATACCCACTAGTTCTAGCTGGAGTGGTGATGTCACAATTCATAATTTTAGATTAAACGGCGAACAGTCTGATTTTAATAATTATAGTTCTGTGACATTTCTTTCTTATGGATCATTTCATTTTGCTTATGGTGCCGACCTTAGTTCTGACGGTTGGAATAATCTAATTGATCAGGAAGGGACAAAGTTTACCGATAGACTTGCAAAAGTAAATTTTTTTGAAGCATCACATCACGGTAGAAAAGAAGGATTTAACACAAAAATTTTCGACTACATGATGAATCCAAAATTAACCATCGTGTCAGACAAACAGGAACAAGATACTAGTGTATCAGATCGATATTACAAGTATTGTAAAGGATGGGATATTTACAATCAAAATACAGATCAGTGGGATAATGGTAGACGTGTTGTTACTACTAGAAGCGACGGACGCATAAAAATTGAAGTAGAACCCGGAAATGGTACTACTGAGGTTGGAGTATATGTTCGTTAGTAGGTCAAGTAGAATTGAATTACTAGTGTATTGATATGACTGATTCAAAAGAACCCGAATGGTTAACAAATTACTATCAACGAATCCAAAGTGATGCCACACTTGCTTTTGGGCGTCGTGATAATATCACTAACTGGTCATATACATTATTGATCGCCGGAATTGCTGCGTATGTGGGACTTTTTGGAACTGGCACATTTGTAATACCTTTAGGCAGATTTGGATTAGCATCTGGAATTTTACTTGTATTAATTAGATTCTTTTTTCAATCCATGATTGCATATGGATATTTCAATAGAGCGAGATATCTGAGAACAAAGATCGAAAAATATTGGATGGATAATACTCCCACTCTAGATCAAATTAAACAAGAAATTAAAAATTATGATCATGGTAAAGCTATACCTTCAACACATCGAGAATTATTTAAAGGACAAGTAAGATCTGGATTTGTTTTAATTTTAGCCATTCCAACAATATTGATAGTAATTGAATTTTACTTAGGATATTCTTGGGAATATCTTGCTATTGTCATAGGTCTCATCATTTACCTGTTATTGGAAATTAAAAGTTTTGTTAAATATCCTCAAATGAAATCTTTATCAGAAAAATAACCTTCATTCTTTCACATGTTTGATGAAATTTATCTTATTTAATTTTCTATCTAATATTCTCCATTCATATCTATTCTTTATCAGACATATCTCCACCAAGATATGTCCCATTCTCATCATACACATAAAACACAGTTGCCTCACTTGGAACAGTTGCGTCTTGTGAAGCGTTTCTAGTCATCTCTCTTGCTTTTCTTATTGCCACATCGCAGTTATCAAAATCCTCAACTACCCAATGGCCTTCACCTTGAATCTCAGACTTTTCTATTCCCATAATACGAAATTTGCCTTTTGACGGTTTAAGCTCAGGAAAGTCTCTAAACATAAAATCACTATACCACGTACAGTTTTAAGAGTAATTATTTGAAGCTAGATAGTTTTTATGAAAAAGTCATTTCAAACACCAAACATTTCTCCGAAATTATCTCAAAGCATTAGAACAATCACCAAAATACCCGCACGCCTTGCACCGGGACTTGCTGTTGTGGTGTCGTAATTCATCTAGCTTCAAGCATTTCATCGTAAACTCTACTACAGATACAATAAACATCCCGGTATGCTCTTCAGTAACATACTCTTGGTACGTCTTGTAGACAGCCCTTGTCCGTGAATCAATGATGTTAACCCTGTACATCTTTTTTGTATGCGGAATCTCGGAAAGGCCACCAACCGCATCACCCAGGTTATACCTTGAATGCAGATACGCAAGAACCTGCAGCAGTTGGTCATCATATGGCTCACGCAGAAAATCATACCTGCCAGGATTTGCGGTGTGCTTGTCATCAGATACCACCAAGACCTCGTCTTGCCTGAACACTTTATCAGCCCTGCCAAACAACGAAAGCTTGGCCTTGCCAGAAGAAAAAGGAAACTCGTGCTCAAATACAGTAGTGACATCTTCTCGGATAAAGTCAAGATCAGATTTTGTGTCCAAAAGTTTTTCCACAGTCAGTGGAACTGCAACCACACTTGCACGCTCTATTTTCTCAAGATCCTCATGAAACTCAGAGCCTATTGCCATCTGGGCAGTCTTTGCCTTGACACCCTCAATTAAAAATGGAATCTTAAACTCACAGTACCCCATGGCATCAGTAAAGTCAGTTACAAACGCCTTGACATGGGAGACACCAGAATCATTTTTTGATATAGTAATCGTAGGAAAATTTTACAAAAAGAAATACATAAAGTTCTGGTTTTGCACACTTTCAACTAGCAGGCAAGTTTTCATGCCACATGCAAACCAAAATCATCTAAGCATGATACAACTGATTTAAGCAAGTTATTTTCTTATTAAACGAAAACGGCTTTTCGTTTAACAAGAAAGTTCCACATTATACTAAACTATAATATCCAAAAGGGCAAGTCAAATGAACAAAACAAGCAATTCAATATTTCAATCACAACCAAAACACCAATTATTGTTAAAAATTGCTCCCAAAGCTCCGTTCAGTGAGAAAAAGATTTAAAATATAACTACCATAGTTATATTATGCGCCTAAAGCTCTCCACTGTACCCCTGAGCCACCAAGAGCAGAAAGTCTACCTCTATTTGGAGAGCATAGAAAAAAACACCTTCAAGGTCTCAGAGATTGATATCAAAAAAATCGGCATAATGCCAAGCTACCTCCATGTAATCATTGGAAGGCTTGAAAAAAAGGGATGGCTAACCAGTGTTGGTAAGGGAGTATACCTACGTCTGCCCGCAGCAACAGTAATCAAGGGAAATGTATACCTAGAAGACCCATTAGAGGTCGCACTAAAGATGTTCAATGGGTATCTTGCATTTCAAAGCGCCCTCAAAGTTCACGGACTAAGTGAATACGAACCATTTACTATCTATGTTGCCACAAAAACAAAATCAGAAACAATATCACTTTTGAAGCATTATGAAATAAAGGCAGTAAAATTAGGCAAGCGGTTTACAGGATTTGTCAAGTTAGACAAGTATACAGTATCAACAAAGGCAAAGACGTTTTTTGACTGCTTTTATCACCCACATTATGCAGGTGGATATGCAGAAGTTCTAAAATCACTTTACACTGCAGGCAAGATAGACTGGACTGAGATGGAAAAATATTTAGAAAAATTTGGCTCATCAAGCATTTGCCAAAAAATTGGTTACCTGTTATCTCTTCTTAAAGAAACAGAATATGAGTATCCACAAGAGTTTTTAGATTATCTGAAGAGTCGCGTGGCAAACAAGACAAAACTTGATTTTAGCCAAAGTGGCGGAGTGTACAACAAAGAGTGGATGATAGTAGACAATATTGGAAAAAAGAAGCTTCTCTCCTGGTGGTACAATGGTTAGCAAGAGAGAGGCTCAGCAGGCAGCAGCAAGATCAGGAATAGGACTGCAGTATGTTTTCAAGAAATAATGATTGTAATTAAAAATTAAATCCTAAACTCGTTTGACTTGTCAAGTTCCATCTTTTCCTCTTTCCTTCTTTTCAAGTACAGGCTAATCCCGCCTGCAATCATACCGCCAAACAACAAGACACCAGTCAAGGCCCACACTAGATTCATCATAGCGACTTGAATTTTTTTATCGCCTCGCGAGTCAGCCTTTCTTTTTCCTCCTCGGATATGACAGTAGGATCGTCTGATGCTAGAGCCTGGTTATATTCATCTTCAGTGTTTGACTTCATCTTTTTCTTTTCTTCCATGGTATTAGTCCAGTGCCATTTGCTAATATGTCTATTTCAGGAATTTACTCCATCTTTGCCTCGTCTGCAACAAAATGCTTCAATAATGAAATGATATACGATGATGTCCGAATGTTTTCATGCGAATAACTGGTGTGGACAAACCTCATCTTTTCATGCAAAGACAAAGCCTTGTTCCATATCTGCTTTACAGAAGACCTCTCAATTGGCCATATTGTATCACTTGTAGTCACCAGGATCCTTCCACCAGAATACTTGGCCGAAAACGGTTTTGTCTGGGTTGCAAACTGTTTGGGCTCGACAAGCTCTCTTGCCAGCATACCCCAGAATTCATCAAACTTCACTGTACCATAATGTATAATCTTTGATTTAACTGGTTTTACTGGATTCGTACGATATTATTGCAGCAAAAGCAGGTATAGATGGCAATAGATTCCTTTATGGATTTGTCCATGGGTGAGCCACACTTTGGACAATCCATGGTATCACAAGGATGGTGATCGAAATTAAAGTTAGCATTTATAGAATACGTATCAACTAGATCTTGATTTTAAAAATAAGGTTTCTATATTGAAAGTGTTCAGCATTTTATCATCACAGATCCTTGGTCTTTTTCTTTGTCCGTAAAGTATGATATAGTTGAAGTATTGCACTATCCACAACATCTCGTATCAATTTTGAAGTTTCTTTAGCTTCTAGCACATAATCCTGATGACTCTCTAGTGCATACCAGTAATCAGTTAATTTCTTGGCCTTCTTTCTGAACCCAAAAAAGTACAACAAACTTAGCTTTATCGCAGGAAGTAGGTTGTATCTCGCAGCTTTTATGAAAAACTCTCTTTCATCAGTAGCACTGTGTTCACGCAACCATTCAGATATTTCTGTAATCAACTTGTTTGTGTAATCCTGATCATTTCTTCTATCATCGGCCACCCTAATCAAGAACCTAACTGAATCAATAGGGATTGCAAGATAGTGTTTGTTTCCATATAAATATACGAAAGTAGACACGAGTGCAGTTCTTTTGTTACCATCAGTGAAGATATGCCATCTTATCAGACCTTCCATCAATACAGCTGCCTTTAGATAAATATCAGGATATAGAACATCAGATCCAAAAAGCGATTGGTTTTGTTTCTGAATTAGAGCGCTAATCAGACCATCTTTTTCTACACCTTTTAGCATATTAGGAAACCTATTTTCCAGCTGTGCATGGATTGCCCTAATGATATCTTCTGTTATGTCTTGAATCAACGTTTGTCTAGGTTTTTAAAAATTATTTTATGGTCTTTTAGAGTCATCTCTACAAGTGCTTCCAATTCTTCTTTTTTCATGGTATTTTTTGTGTCTTGCATGATATTTCCCTCTAACCTAACCGTGACTAATTTAGTCATTTAGAAGTTAAAAGCCTTTGTGATAAACAGTACATATTTTTAGCATCAATAAATGACGCTTGATACAGGTTCAGATTACATCTACAAAATTTCTTGTCCCTTTCTGACAAGAATCTCTGCATTTATGAAAATACCATTTCCATTTAACGAATGATTGTTCACTAGATAGAAATAGTATTTTTATTATAAACAGATAGTGCTTGTATCATTAGCACAGTTCATTAATTAACAGATCTGGTATGACTCTCCAAAATCAATACTTGCAGTTTCTAAGTTTAGAGGCTAGTCATAAGCAAATAACCACCTTAGGTTGTTTTGCCAAGAGTTTTCTTTATGATGGTATTCACAAAGGAGAATTGTATAATAATATAATTACTAGGAAATGTACTAGAATATTTGTACAAATTGTTTTTAGCGAATAATCACATTATTAATCCGTGAGATATAGGCGCAGAACAGAGATCGCCGCATCAATACTGCAGACAACCAAAAACGGGCCTGCCACCAAGACTCGGATAACTTATGATTCCTACCTGTCATTTGTCCAGACAAACTATTATCTGGATTATCTAATTGAACACAGACTGATAAGACATGACAAGTCAACCAATCGGTATTCCATAACAGAAAAGGGAATTAAATTCTTGGGCACATATTCAAAGATGGATGACCTGTTGCCAGGCAAGCCAGGGGACAGGACAATGCAGATATGATAACAACACAGGACAGTAGAGATGATTTTGATGTTCCAGTCCTGGATCAGCTGCATGTCAATTTGGATAATGCAAAATCAATTGCACGCAAGTTTTTAGGACAATACTTTGCGCGCATCATATTCAGGGGTGCATTCCTCAAAGGAAACACATGGATTGTCATCATGGATGTGGGACGCCGTGACGAGTACATGGTGCACGTACGAATAGATGCATGCACGGGCATGACACTAGAGTATCTGTAAAACTTCTTAATTTTTTTTCAGATTAATTTTAGAATTTCAATGTCATGGCTTTACAAGTCAGGTGTTTGATTCATGGTACAAAATAAAAAAGAGAGGAGATATTTTTACTGCTTTTGGCCGTTATCACTATGCAGTCCTGGTAGCACCTGAGTATGCTCTATTTTCACAGATTGCAGATCGTGTGGATCAAGCCCGAGCAGCTGCAGTATAGTTGGCGCGATTTGTGTCGTCTCTACCCACTTGCCATTCGAGTCAGGCTTTACATTTCCTGGTGCATAGACAAGGATTGGGACATCACGGTCGCCTGGGTTGTCGCCACCATGCTCGGCAATCTTGCTGCCGCCGGTGTAGACAGTTCCGACTTGGGCACGCCCAAATACGTCTGGGTGGCGCGGGTCGGAGACAGGCACGCCGAAAAAGTCTGCTGCGGCTTTGCCGGAATAGATCTGTGCAAGACCCGAGTGGGGTACTGACACTGTCGTACCGTTATAGAGTTTGCCTGGCGCACTGTGGTTCCACAGATAACTTGCGACAAAGTCTGCTGCTGCCTGTGTCTTGACAGACAAGTAGCTCTGCCACAGGTCATCGTCGGTTCCTGCAACTATCAGTGGAGCGCAGCTTGACGTACATCCGATATTTACATTCCATGCGTTGTTTATCGCGTCAATTATTGGTCCATCTTTGATTCTGTGCAACAGGTTAGGATCCTGCGGAGACTGGCCGTGCTTGGCAGATACAATGATTGCAGTCGAGTCAGTCAAGCCTTGCTTGTGGATCTCGCTTACCATTTTTTCCAGCTGGGCATTGGTGTAATCAAGTGCCATTGATAGCAATGGACCTGGTGTACTAGTTCCTGGGAGGTAACCACCTGCCAGCACCGGCCCTTCGGTATAGTTGCCGTGTGCGTCAGGACCTATCAGAGTAGCTGGCGAATGGAACAACTTTTCTGCAACAGAGACTGCCTGGAAGTTCATTCCAAAGATAGCAGGTACTCCTACATTGTTCTTGCCGCTGTGGTCAAGGCCGTCTATCTCGTTGATTATTGCCTGCACCTTGTAGCCATCATACTGCTTGGTTGCTGCATTATCACTTGTCCAAGAGCCGCCACTTGGGTACGGTACACCATTTGGCTCTACCGGGATTGAATCAATCTCGGGCGCAAAAAAGTCATCCAGTCCATTACCTGACGGTCCGTTAAACGACGAGTACACAGCATGCTTGTCAGACCACGCGGTCAGCATTCCAGCAGCCTTTGCAACCTCGAACATCGTGTTGACCTTGAGGTATGCATACGGCGGGATTGGCTGGCAGGTAACCGGGTCGACCGGGAACGTTGACGGCACCAGCAGCGTCTGCGGTGTGGCCGTCATGCCCATTATCAATGCTGGGTTACTATCGATACCTGGAATGTTCTGGCCTGCATCAAGTCGTGATACATTCATGTCGTCAGGCGAGTCGTAGATGACATCACCACCTGTTGGCCCGTGGCACGATGTTGTGCCTGCCTCGTAGGTGTCATGGTTATACTCGACATCATAGTAGACTCCTGTTGCGCGCGGGTCGCCGCCTGTCATCAGCGCAGTGCCTCCTGGATCAGAATCTGACGGGTCGGAGGTGTGTGCGTTGGTAAACTCGGCGCCGCCTTGTACAAGCTTGGCAATCTCAGAGTTGGGATGGTTGCTTACATACCAATCAATGTCAGATTGGTGCAGCCCATCCACAGAGATCAGCAGCACGTGCTTGACGTGGCTACTGCCGTCATGCGCATCAGAAGTTTGTGTTTCTGCCGCTATGACGGGGATTGCAAATCCGGTACTGCTCAATGTTAGTGATGCTATAAGAAGTCCAACAATTGTTGTTGTTAGAATTTTTGTCATTGTACAGCAGGATAACAATTTGTCAATATCTCAATTTCGTAATTAGATCTTGTTGTACTACTTTGAATACATACATTGGAAAAAATTTTCAAAGCCTATGCTGTTATCATTGATCGCACACACGATCAATGATACATAAGTATGATCATAAAAAATTGTCGCACTATAGAGGCAAATGTTATTTTATAGAATTTTAAAAATACGCCTAGCTTGATGCATGTAAATAGAAATATCATAAAAATAAAGACATCACCATAGATACATATCCTAACACTTCTAATTTGAAGAATCTTTAACACTAATGTTGGCTATATTATACCATGAAAAAATCACTTGTCATAGTACTTGTTATTTTAGCACTAGTTGGAGCAGGAGTTTTAATTGTACACTTGATTACAATTTTACAGGTACCACCAGAGCATATGCAATTGCATTGTCTGCAGCATGAAATGGAGTCAATTCCACACATGAAGTGGAATTGTTATTATTTTGCTCATTAATACTTGGAAACTTTATTTCTTGATTTTTTTATTTTTCCAAGCCTAGCCAGAAATGGCATCACGAATGACCTTTGCTACAGATTCCTTGTCCTCTACTTCAAAGATTATTTTCTTGTATTTTTCATTATTCAATGATACTGTAATACACTTGTCCGGATGATGCATCTCAAAGAATAACAGTCCATCACTTAGATACAATCCATCTTTTATTACACCTGGAAGATTTGTCCCTGCAACTTTGAGTTGCTGGAAAGGCTCCCATGGAACTTTATCAGTAGATACTGATACAACGTGTTCTAGCGGTATTGTTATGCTTCTTTTTAATGCTAAAATGGTATCAACTCCATGAATTTCAAATATGATATTTTTTCCTTCTATCGTTACAGTGCCTGACATACACCCGTATACCTATTGAACATATTATAATAGTCTATTTTCTTTTTTTATTTTAAACAATTACCATTTATCTAAAAAAGAATTATAATTTAGAAACGTCTCTTTCTATTTTTTGGCCTTCTTTATCAATGAAAAAGTAGCTATCATGGCCATCATTTTCAAAGTGCAATCTGAAACTTTCATCTAATTCTTCTAGTGTATCACCCCTAACTTGAAATGCACATACGATGCAGGTCCCTCTCATATCGCTAGTCATAGTACTTTATTATTTTATCATCTCTTATTATTAAATAAGATCTAGATTTTCAGTAATGATGGAAATATGCGGTTACAGACCAGCTGTGGAAGATCTTGTTGTACTTTGATGACATATTCAATTGGAAATTGACCCTTAATGTCTAACTTGTCTGCATATAGTAATTCTATAGCGGCACTGCTTTTTCCCATCTTTTTTTGGCAGTAGCACTAGCATAAATCCAGATTATAGAACCGTCACTATCAAGCAAAACCTTGTTTGATCTTTCCAAATATTTTAAAATTACATTTAGAACCGGTGGTCTCATGGTAACATCTAGTTTTTTTGTCAACTGTGCTTTTGAATCAAACTCCTTGTATTCCAAAAGAAGTTGTTCTACTTTTAGAATATTCTTAAGCGTTGGATTGTACTTGGATACGTTTTGAATGAAAACATTTCCAGAGTCTAGAATGCTATCTTTTGCAAACACTGAGTTTGGTTTCATCATACATTATTACACACTGGTTCCATATATGCATATATGTACATGCATTTAAGTACGTACATTAATGTACTAGTAACCAAAGCGCTTGTTATACTTTTCATGATCAAACAACTCCATGAAATAGGCCTTTTTCTCTCCATGAATTGCAGTTATTCCATAAATCAAGCGCCAATAACCTGGTAGATCCACCTTGTAGACCGCATTCACATCATGTTTTTTGAGATAATATTTCGGAATTTGATTCTGTTTTAGATGTATTCCTACAATTGTATCAGATTTCAAGCTGTGAATTGTCTCTTGGATTACCTTGTACAGAAGCCCATTTTTTGGAAGCGAATTGTAAATTGGCATAAAATCATAAGGATCTCCACCTGTTTCCAAGAATACCACAGGAAAGTAATTGTACTAGAATTAAAACTTGGTTTGTTTTTTTAGATTCTTCAACGATATAGCACATTTTTGTATTCCGTCACAAGTTTTCATTCCAAGTTGAAAATAATCACTGCACGTCAACGTAGACCATGATGAAATTACTTTACAATAACATGCATTGATTCAAGTAGTTTTTCTGCCTTGAGCTCTTCTTGTACCATTACAGATTTTTCCTGCAACGGGTCCTGCCTGTTGTTCTGGACTGGTATGTACACATAATCATGGTCTGTCAAAACAGGTCCAGCAGGCTTTTTCTGCAGGTTGAATATAGTATCCCCAATTATCTCTCCACCCTTGAATGTCTCCACCATCACTAGCTTGTCAACTCCCTTGTCGTATATCCAGTACACATCAACTGCCGGCCCAAGATCAGAGCCATCCTTTATCCTGTGTAAGATAGGTGGCATCTGGTATCCATCAGAGTCAAGCAGACTGACAAGGGTATGATAATCCCCATACTGGTCAGTCGGAACTTGCTTGACTGGAACGGGTGCATTGGGGTCAACTATAATGATTGCACCATTTATTGGAAGATCAACTGATGCAAGCTTGTCATCCCACATTCTCATCAGTATTGACGAGTCAGACATGGTCTTTTGTGGCGTGAATTTTATCGATACATATGCAAAGTTGTCATCATGGTGTTCGCTTACGGCAATGTCTGAGAAGAATTTTTCCCCATCACTGATTTTCATGCCGTCATGCTTGTCCCATGAAATAAAAGTGTCCGAGTTTGCAACACTTGCATCCCCCTTGAAATGAATGTACATGCCAACATGTGATACAGTAGAGCCTCCCCGCTCATCGTATATCTTGAACGTGAAATTGTCTTGCTGTCCAATTTTTAATACCTGCTGCGGAATGGTGACACCCCACTTTGTTATATCAAATGATTTTCCATTGAGGTTGACTCCGCCTGCAAAGTGGTGATAGTAATCATTTCCAAGGCTTGGCGGGTGGTGTATTGTAACATCATTTCCTGCCGGATCTGATCCTGCTATAGGATCAGAGATTACAGATACGGTGTCATCCCCATTATTTGAGACAAATATCTCTCCCTTGGCAGAGTCATATGCATCACCAAAGGGTGATGCGCCGACAGAGATGGTGGAAACTACAGTATTGGTGACATCGTTAATAACAGATACCGTATTGCCGCCACTATTTGCTACAAATATTTCTCCCTTGTCAATATCATATGCCAAACCGTCAGGATTTGTGCCAACTGGTATTGTAGCAACTACGGTATTGGTACCATCACCAATTACAGATACTGTATTACCGCCATTATTTGCCACAAATATTTCAGATTTGGCAGAGTCGTATGCAACACCAAAGGGAGATGAGCCGACAGATATGGTGGAAACTACAGTATTGGTGACATCGTTAATAACAGATACTGTACCTGCGCCACTATTTGCTACAAATATTTCTCCCTTTACAGAATCATATGCAACACCACGAGGGTTTGTGCCAACTGGTATGGTTGCAACAACAGCATTTGTACCGTTGATTACAGATACTGTACCGTCTCCGCTATTTGCTACAAATATTTCTCCCTTGGCAGAGTCGTATGCAGCACCAAAGGGGGATGTGCCAACCGGTATGGTTGCAACAACAGCATTTGTGTTATGATTAATTACAGATACGGTATCATCAAAATTATTTGCCACAAATATCTCTCCTTTGGCAGAGTCGTATGCAATGCCAATAGGGTTTGTGCCAACTGATATGGTTGCAACAACAGCATTTGTACCATCATTAATCACAGATACTGTACCGCCACCATTATTTGCCACAAACATTTCTCCCTTGGCAGAATCATATGCAACAAAAGCAGGACCTGAATCAACAGGTACTGTTGCAACAACAGAGAGTGCATTTGCAGTGTGTACAAAAAATAAACAAGAGAGAGAAAACATTACAAAAATTTGAAGGTGAAATTTATTTCTTGAAATGTTCATCACTATGGAGTGTGATTCAAACAAGTTGCCGTCACTGCAACTGCTGCAGTACCTACCAAGTTTGTGTTGCTAAAAGTAACCTGCCAGCTATTGGGAGCTACAAACGTATTTGCAGTAACTATTACTTTGGTGGTCGCACCAGTATATCCACCCCCTATTGCCCAATCAGCTGTCAAGCCAGTACCAGGACAAATAGCAGTAACTGTCTGAGTGGTAGAAAATGGTATTGATGCAGTTGTGGTTACAGTATTAAAAGTAAGAAGTGTACCTGCAGGACCTTGTGGACCGGCTGGGCCTGTAGCTCCTGCTGGACCGATAGCACCTGTAGCACCAGTTGGACCTGCTGGACCTTGTGGACCTGCTGGACCGGTGAGACCTATGAGACCGGCAGATCCTGCTGGACCAGTAGCTCCGATTGGACCTGCTGGACCGATTGGACCGGCTGGGCCTGTAGCTCCTGCTGGACCGATAGCACCTGTAGCTCCAGTATCACCTTTCGGACCAGTAGCTCCGATTGGACCTGCGGGGCCTGTAGTTCCTGGTGGACCTGCTGGACCTGGAACGGTACTTGCTGGACCGGCTGGACCGATTGGACCGATAGCTCCTGCGGGACCGATAGCACCAGTGTCACCTTTTGGACCTGTAGCTCCGATTGGACCTGCTGGACCCACATCACCTGTAGCTCCGGTATCGCCTTTTGGACCTGCTGGGCCAATAGCTCCTGCTGGACCGATAGCTCCTGTAGCTCCGATTGGACCTGCTGGACCGATAGCTCCTGCTGGACCGATAGCTCCTGCTGGACCCACATCACCTGTAGCTCCGGTATCGCCTTTTGGACCTGCTGGGCCAATAGCTCCTGCTGGACCGATAGCACCAGTAGCTCCGATTGGACCTGGTGGACCTGCGGGGCCAATAGCTCCTGGTGGACCTGGAACGGTACTTGCTGGACCTGCTGGACCGATAGCTCCTGCGGGACCTACATCACCTGTAGCTCCAGTATCGCCTTTTGGTCCTGTAGCTCCGATTGGACCAATAGCTCCGGCAGCTCCTGCTGGACCTGTAGCTCCAGTGTCACCTTTTGGACCCGATGGACCTGCTGGACCGGTAACTCCTATTGGGCCTGCTGGACCGATAGCTCCTGCTGGACCCACATCACCTGTAGCTCCGGTATCGCCTTTTGGACCTGCTGGGCCAATAGCTCCTGCTGGACCGGTAGCACCAGTGTCACCTTTTGGTCCTGTAGCTCCGATTGGACCTGCTGGACCCACATCACCTGTAGCTCCGGTATCGCCTTTTGGACCTGCTGGGCCAATAGCTCCTGCTGGACCGATAGCTCCTGTAGCTCCGATTGGACCTGCTGGACC
>Ga0206954_1121_pt1 | contig 20049 bp, 13 predicted proteins | sample Alteio_BWOrgHeat_37_FD_153250 | JGI IMG/M metagenome (GOLD analysis project Ga0206954, IMG submission 153250) | Enriched cells from forest soil in Barre Woods Harvard Forest LTER site, Petersham, Massachusetts, United States -... | ecosystem: Environmental > Terrestrial > Soil > Temperate forest >...
TGGTAAACACCTTGGGCATCGCTAAAATCTTTCCTGGAAAATAAAATATCACCAATTTTAACCAAATCGATCGGTAATATCTTGGTGGTGGCAGGAATTTCCTTTAATAATTGTACCGCCTGATTCCCTTTGCCCAATGCGGCCTTACAACGCACCATGCCTAATAAAACTTGGCTATCATCGGGGAAAACCTCCAATAAACGCTGGTATTGCTCCATCGCCCCCCGATAATTTTTTAGCCCTTCCTCGCTTTGAGCTAATAAACGCCGTGCATTGCTATTGCTTGGATAAAGCATGGCGGCAATACGCAAATTAATGAATGCTTGCTTATAATTCTTATCCGCCAAATAAATTTTGCCTAATAAATGATACGCTGACGCATAATCAGGGGCAATAGCAATGGCTGCTTTTAACTCATGCATGGCCGGTGACTTTAGACCTATCGCATATAAAGTATTGGCGCGGTTAATAAACGGGAAAGGTGCAAGCCGTTTGGCCCCAATTCTCCCTAAATCCATGCCTTTCACCGTCCAATGCTCCAAATCAATATTAAATTTCTTAATTAAGGCGGCATTGGCCGGGATGTCTTTTAAGAGGATAAGCGCATCATCATCAAAATAGACCACATGCCAGCCTTTTAAATGATAAAAAAGATCGACACATTTGGCGGGAATATCCTGGTTATAGCTATTTAAGAATGCACCGGTGATGGCGAATTGTTTGGCAAAATGTTCAAATACTTTTTTATCACCCTTGCGCCAAACTTTGAGGTACTCATTAAAGAAATGGCCGCCATACTCCTCGGTGCGTCCATCAATAAAAACTTTAATATTAGGAGATGCGCGCCCAATTAAATAGGCACCGGAATTAAAATCATTAAAGAAATTTCCCTTCACCCCATTGGCCACTAAAAAATCCACGGCCCGGTAAGGAAAATTGCGTTTTGATACCCCCTCTAATTCGCTCTTACGCTGATAAGTATCAAAATCGAAATACCCATTACTGGCAATGCCGGTGGATAAATTGATCATCCAGCCAATCAATAAAATCTTAAGAACAATGGCTGTAATCAGTTTGAATCGATCGTCGATAAACCGTATCGGACTTAATCCTTCTAACGTGCATTGCTGGGTATTTTGAAATAATGTCCAGCATCCCACTACGCCAAAGAAAATGAGATTACGCACCGCTGCTAATGAAAATAATAAATAAAATGCCCAAATAAGGACAACCCGCGCATCATTAAAACGGCGATTAATGACAAACGTATACGCGGATAAAATGATCATGAGCTTGTAATAGGCATTTTCTTCACTAAAAATATTACTCGCCGTGATCGGACGGGCTAATTCAACAATGTGCTCAAAAAAGACACCGGCGTCTTTATTCAAATGCGTCATGATCATGACCGGATAAATAGCGCCCTTAACCCCTAATGGGTTAAATAAGCACATCAGCGGCATTAACCATGCGGCTATTGGCAACCAGCCCAGGTCAACCTGTTCACGCTTAACCAATGCATTAATCCATGCCCCTAATACCATCAGCCATACCATCACAGGCCCCATGAAAAAGAACCCATGCATATTGACCCAACATAATTGCACGAGCGCTAATACCACGAGCGCCCACCATTGGCGAAAGGCACGGGTCAATAGGCTTAAAAAAGTAACCACAAATAAAATGCTAAAAATATCCGGACGAATGGTCAGGCGGCTTTGATAAATCAACATGACCATCAATAAACCAAAAACCATCACAAATTGACGGTCCCGTCGATAAAAACTAAGCAATAATATCAATAATGTTAATGTGACAACAACAACCTGCATCATGATCAAGGCGTCAAAACCACCCATGGCATGAAGTTTAGCGACAATCACTTGGAACAACCATTCATGATTGACCCAGGGTTTATTATTAAGCGTGCTGGAATAAATATCGTGATTCGGTACAGCACCCTGCTGGCTAATCACTTGACCGGTGCGCAGGTGTAACCACAAATCAAGGTCTTTGATTTCAAGGTGGGATGATAAAACGGCTAAGGCAAAGACAACTGCAATAGCAAAATAACCGGCAACAACATTGAGTTGGTCCCAAAAATAACGGCTCATAGTGTAACTATTCTATCAGTAAATTTCCTGGCAAGAACCAAATTATGGGTAATTAATAAACAGGTCAAATGATGACTGGTTCTTAACCGGGTGATTAATTGAAGAATATCATGGGCAACTAATACATCCAGTGCTGAGGTGGGTTCATCCATGATCAATACCTGAGGATTAGCTAATAAAGCACGCGCAATAGCAATGCGTTGCCGTTGTCCTCCACTAAATTCATGCGGCATACGGGTGAAAGAATCTTTAGGCAAGCCCACTTCATCCAATGCCTGTTGCATGAGCAGCTGACGTTGCGCATGACCAACGGTTGGTTGACGGCAAAAGGCTTCTTCCAACGCATGCGCTACCGGCCAAAAAGGATCTAAACTGCTATACGGATCTTGAAACACCATCTGAACTTTTCCCTGAGGAATGATGACTTCACCTTGATGGGGCTTGATTAAACCTGCAAGGATGCGCGCCAAAGTAGACTTCCCGCATCCTGAAGGACCAACCAAGGCTACCGCTTCACCTTGTTGCAGAGATAAACTCACGCCATTAAGCACTTGGGTTTTACCATAACTGTAATAAATATTGCGGCATTCCATCATAAACTTGCCTCAATCAAACGCTTGGTATACGGATGCATTGGATTGTTTATCACCTGTTGCACGGGACCTTGTTCGACGATACTACCATCTTTAAGCACAACAATTTCATGCGCAATGGCCTTGACCACATTTAAATCATGCGTAATGATTAACATGGCCATGCCTAATGTTTGATTCAAATGAGTGAATGTTTCTAATACTTGGGCCTGTGTATCGCTATCTAAACTACTCGTCGGTTCATCGGCAATTAATAAAGACGGATAACAAACACAGGCTAAAGCAATCATGGCCCTTTGGCGTTGACCACCGGATAATTGATGGGGATAACGATTAATCACATTGATCGTCGCTGGTAAACCTGCTAACTGTAGTATTTCTTCCATCCGTTGGCGACGATCCGCCCTATTTAATGATGTATGAATACGCAATGTTTCATCCATTTGAAAACCTACTGTAAATAACGGATCAAAGGCTTGTAATGGCTCTTGAAAAACCATGCCCACTTTCACGCCGCGTAATACATTCATCGCTGCCGTGTTAGCCCCGATTATTGATTGCCCGTCTACCATTAATGTTGCTGCGGATATTTGCATCACCGGCGATAATAAACCCAATAAACTTAAGGCCAATGTTGTTTTACCGCTGCCGGATTCTCCGACGATGGCCGTAATAGTGCCTTTAGGTACTGATACACTGACCTGATCTAGGATTTTCTTTACCCCGATCGTGACAGACAAGTCCTTCATCGTGATGCAATTATTGGTGGTCATATAAAGGATCCAAACCGTCCCGGAAAGCTTCGCCTAACATATTAAAACAAATCACGGTTATTAGAATCAGTACACCCGGTATTAAAATCCATGGTGCCGATTGAATAATCACAATCGCCATGCTGTCTGCCAACATATTTCCCCAACTCGGGATAGGATCTTGAATACCAAGACCCAGTAAACTTAAGCCTGCTTCTGCTAAAATGTAGGACGGAATTGTTAGGGAAACAGCGACTAGTGCATAGGACGCCGTGTGTGGCAAAATATGGCGCGTAATGATTTGCCAATGGGACAAACCCATTAACTGGGCGGCATCCACGTAAGGCCTTTGGCGAAGGCTTAAACTCATACCGCGGATAATACGCGCCAATGAAGCCCAGCCAATTAAAGATAGAATCACGACTACCATCACATACACTTGCCATGAAGCAAAATTAGGCGGCACCGCTGCCCGTAAAGCCAGCATCAAATAAAATCCCGGCACTAGCATGAATGCTTCACATAAACGCATCAGCACATTATCCACCCACCCGCCAAAATACCCGGCGATGGCACCAATGGACAAACCAATCGCAAATGATATCAAGGCCCCAATTAAACCGATCGTTAATGAAATGCGTGCACCATAGAGCAGCCGTGAAAATAAATCACGGCCACGGCTATCAGCACCGCATAAATATAACCGGCCTGGATTATCAACAGAAAACAATTTTCCATGAGCAAAGAAATGAATGGGATAAACCTGCTGCTGATTATCGGTAAATGTACGGCGGTGATATTGATCAAAACCGTCGGAAATAGCATATACAAAAGGTGGGCTCAACTTCCCCTCATTGACCCAATGAATGACCGTGGGTGGCGCATAAGACAAACGGCGGTCCTCATCATCAAAGCTATAGGGCGCTATGCAATTGGCTAAAATCGCCAAAGCATAAAAGGCTAATAAAATACCTCCGGCGATACGCACGCTAGTGCGCCGGCTGACTTGGATTACTACATGCATCAGATGATTAGATGTTTTTGTCTTAGTCATGCTTCACCCGGGGGTCCCATGCCCTTAATAAAGCATCGGCCAATAAATTTCCCAATAATAACATCACCCCTGCCATCATGAATGAAGTCATGACCAAATAAATATCTTTGGAACGCACCGCGGTCAACATCAATGCCCCTAAACCCGGCCATGAGACAATCACTTCAACTAAAGCGGCTCCGCTTAATAATGAGGCAAATTCAAGACCCAATAAAGTGATCATGGGATTAAAGGCATTTTTTAAGGCATGCACCATAATAATACGCCTTTCGCTTAATCCCCGTGCCCGGGCTGCTAAAATATAGGGCTTATTTAATTCACCCAATAAATTCCCTCGCATGATCCGCTGCAATGACCCAATAGAGGCAATGGATAACACAGTCACGGGAATAATCAAATGAGCCCCGATATCTGTCATCTTTCCCCACCAATTTAAATCATCGAAATTCGCGCTGCGCATGCCCCCCAAGGGCAGCGCACCCCATTGGCTGGCTGCATACAATAAAATGATGGCTAAAAAAAACGATGGCGTAGCAAAAGACAATTGCGCACAGAAGGCAAGGCTACGGTCGAGGATGCCATTAGGTTTAAGAGCGGCAATCACCCCTAAAAAGATGGCCACGATCCATGTCACGGCAATAGTGACAATGGATAACAATAATGTATTTAATAAACGGCTGCCAATAACAAAGCTGACCGGTACATTGTAATAAAACGAATACCCAAAATCACCTTTAACCGCATTGAGTAGCCAATAGCCGTATTGGACAATAATGGCATCATGCACATGGTAAATATTTTCATAGCGTGTAATGGTTTCCGGGGAAATCTGCGGATTCATCTTTAACTCATCAAAAAAACTACCCGGAGTCGCACGCATGATCCAAAACGTGACAAATCCCATGACAAGCAAAAGGAACACCGAAACCAATAATCGTCGCAGGATATGGGGCATTACGCTTTCTTTTCATCCTCAATAAATATCTTAACCATGAATATATAACAGTGTGTTCATGATGGCAATACCTAGGATAGAAATACTTCCTATGGCGTTACGCCTAAGAAAGTCTTTATATCTGTCATGGGTTGAATATTAGTAATGATGGGTACAAAACCGCGGGCTTGTTGGAGTTGTTGGAGCATTGCTGGGTCAATGTGAAATTTGATTTCTTCACCATCTAAATGTTGCGCCTGCATTTTCATTGGGGTAGCAGCTAAGTCTATCCCCCCTTTTTCACCATTCATGGCTGCGTCGCTATCGATAATAAAATACTGATTATTATTGGCACTATCGGAAAGTAAATGGATGTAAGAAGCCTCGGCAGGAAAGTCTGTTAATAATTTACCATCAGTATTTAATAAAAAGACCTGATTCTTATTATCTATGGCTTTATCGGTTGCAGCTTTAACCCATACATAATGTGTACTTAATAAAGAATGGAATGCCTTTCGCGCCTCATCTACCTTAGTGTACTTTGTATAGCCATTACTAAACTCATGAGGCAAATGGTTCTCCTTAAAGAAAATAGAAAGCCTAAATGTATCATTCATTTTATGCCGTTGCACAAATAATTGCATGTCTTCTAAGGTCACTTCTTTCCTTACAAATGGCGCAGATGGGCTTCTAAAATATTTTTCAATAATCAACATGTAATCATCAATCTTATTCTTATCATAAAATGGAACACCTAATAGCGACGCATAGCTACGCTCATTTTTCTCCTTAATACTAATAGCCACGGCAGGTATTTGAGGAAAATTCTTCTGCAACGCTTTTATAAAATCAGGACCTTGCATATCAGTAAGGTCATTGTCTGTATCAGTAATAACAAGACCTATATGTTGGTGATGCTTTTGAACAAATACCAACGCTTCTTCTTGTGTCTTAAAAATATGGAATTCGTATGTCCTACTATTCTTAACAGACTTAAGAAATAGCTCTCGCTCAGGCCGATGATCATCAATAAAAACAACAATGGGCTTTTGTCCTACCTTCACTATAGGGTCTTTTGACGTCTTTTGATTCTTACTTAATTGAGCACTGTCCCTATTTCCGATTTCTATTTCTTTCTGCCGATTTTGTGTAATGGTAATAATATTGTCTAATATATCTGTCATCATGCCTTGCATACGAAATAGATCCGTATGCTCGAGGCCAATAGAATCAAATCCTGGATTTAGTTCAAGAACAAAGGGGTTTCCTTTTTTATCAACAATAATATCGGGAGTGATGACAATCGGATCTTCGCCTGTTTCTTGTTCAATGGATGTATAAATCTTTGCAGATAGTTGGGCTAATTTATCGATAAGTTCGTTCCATATACCTAGAGCAATTAAACGATCCTTTAATTGATTGATGTCCATAAAAGCATATCCATGTTCATTGTCACCCGGTTTCGCAAGAATCCGTACAGCAATATGCCCATCTTTTCGGTAAATATTTAATCTTATAATCAAATCTTTTTCTTCCAATACCCAGCTTGACCAAAAATGCTCAACTTTTTTAGTAATATAGGCCTTGTTAATATCGTTTAATGTAAGGCGTACTTTCAGTGGATCGATTGCTTCTTGTAAAACAATGCCCTTACGTCTACTTTCCCAATAAGCTTCTCCCAGATACCTCCATGCATCTGTAGTCTTATACGATACAACTTCTCTCCCACGAAATCCTTGCGCACTCTTTAGAAATATTTTCTTGATGCCACGAACTTTAAACCTGTTGACCGCCTGATTTATTTTTTCTCGCTTTATCTTTCCTTTGACTACTACAGTTCTTGGTGCTGGAATATGATATTTACTAAGAAACGTCGCTTGCACCGTCTTATCACTAAGAATATCTAATGTACGTTGAGAAATAATCCCATCTAAAATAACCGGAGGTTTTAATCGCCAATAGGCATAAGGACGACTAGGAAGGAATGGATAAATGGTTGTATCTACCTTTACCGGTGTATCAAACGTGACAAATTGAGGGTCTTTCTGCTCATCAAGTATAAGCCCAGACTTAACAAACACACCCACTTGCCCTGGAACATTCACCATATCAGCTTCCGTATAACCAATACGATTAATCAATTGAGTTGTACCGGATGTTGCCCAAAACAGTGGGTATAAATTACCAATAGAATCCCATTCCGTTGATAATCTCCCGATGGTGATCGCGTCCGTGTGCCAAATAAAGGGCTTTGGTGGACACAAAAGGGCCTTTCTCTCTTTATCAGAGGCCTGACACAGGCATGCAATGCGAAGATTTATTTTTATCGGATCATCTCCAAGACTTTCAAAGAACCTTGGCGTGACGCCTGGAATATAAGCAATCATGCCGTCACGTAAAACACCCATACTCTTTTTAAAGAAAACTTCAGCAATTTGAGGGTTATAGGTACGTAATCCTTCATAGTGATTAAGAATGTTTTCAGCTATATTTCTAACTAACTCCCATGGCTCATGTGTAAGTTTAAAACGCCATTCAATCCAATTCTCTCTAATTTCTTCAATCTTGGCCATTGCCTGACGATTAAGCGAATCACGAATCAAAATCTTTTCATCGTTCAATACATGCTTATTTTCAGTAATGACCGAATTAATATCATCAACAAATGTTAAACTTTCCTTCATCTCATGCTCATGAAAAATAATATCAGGCCGCAAAATAGTCGAAAGTTGCGCATCTTTTGAAAGGTCAATATAGTAAGAGCGTTCTTTTCCTTCTACCTCAACCGTAAAACGGCCAAGAATATGTTTCTGCGTCCGTTCTAAACTCGTATATACTTTAGGAGAAAAATCATTAACCCATTTCACCTTATCCACACCATAAATGCCATACTCTGCTTTAATGCCAAGGGAACGTGCCATCGCAATTAATAGATTTGTTCGTTCAAAATTATTACCGATACGCCGGTGAAGAGTTTCAGAGGCTGGTCGTTGTGTAAGATAGTCAAAATTAATCGGTGCACGAATAGAACTAGCAACCCAGAAAGCAAGCCCCGCTATAATTTCCATGCCATTCCTTCTTCCGATAGCTATATCTTGGGCCTGGGCATGTAATTGCGGATCATTAAAATCGCAAATGTTAACAGTCTGTTCAGACCTTGATAAAATAAGCTGTGGCTTTACTTTATCAACCAGACCATATACATGAGGCTGTTTTGCAGCATCTACTAAAACAATTTCTTGATCATTTTTCTCAAGAATATTAATAATCCATCCGGAAAAACGTGGCGCATCATTGATCATATGGGCAATCAATACTTCTCTCGCAGGAGCATTGCTTAAAATTGCGCGATAAATGATGTCATGACGTTCAGATTCGAACATACGGTCCTTCTGATAAACATAATATGCATACATACCATCAATCATATTGATAAAATCATGCGGATCTGCAGTACTTAACTCCTTTAATAGGATATTATCATCTCTAGGAAAAGCGGCTTCTTTCTTAACGTTATCTCTTAAATTATTTAAATCATCCATCAAAAATAATCCACGAGAAAATTCATTAAAATGGCTACTCAACCAATTGTGGAAGTCAACCACTGTTGGACGCCCGAGTTGTCTTAAAAGATACACATCTTCATAGTAGTATCTATACATTCTTTTCACATAAATACATCCCACAAGAATAAAGCGAAATGACATTTCCCGATCTTCTTTAGTGAGCTCCTTTAATGCAGTAATCAAATCTTGGTTAATTTTGCCTGTCTGAAATTCAATATTCTTTCTAAATAATGATTCAAGCGACGTAGTAATTTCTTTAGAAAATATAGGTACCCCTACATTATTCGCATTTAATTGAGCATACATACCTGCAATATGGCGAAGTTCATCGTGAATAGAAAATAGATGTAAATTTTCTGTTTTATCCAGAATTAATCGCACCAACTCCATTTGGACTAAAATTGCTGCTACAGGATGAACGATAGAATCATTAAAATATATTGTATTATCAATATCAGCACGAGGGGTTGTCTGTACTGCAGGAACCGCGATGTATGTCGTCCCTCTTTTTAAAAGCGCGCCATAACGCTCATGAAATTGAGGGAATAGTTGTAATGAATACGCAATAAGATGATCTACACCATTATAGCCAGGTTTAACCGGCATTAATGGATACCTGAGTGTTTTAGGCAATAGCTGCCTTAATCGTTCTGGTGGTAATTCAGGAGACAAAATACCTTCTTTAAAATGCATCAATGGCGCTGCTATCTGTCGGTCATCTTTAGAATAATGGACAAGTTCATCTCCCGGCGTAAAACCACTCGTGCTGATTGCTCTTATGTCAAAAGCTTGTTCAATGGATGAGGAACTCACCGAATCACCAAAAAGCTTCTTAACAATCGAAACTACATACTCTCCAATAGTCCCACGGAATCCTGTATCAAGAATTAGAAACTTATCTCCTCTGCGAATATTCTCCGGAGTAATACCAAAATTCTCGAGCATACTTACCACTTTCGCTTTTTCTTCGGGTGTTTCTATCGATAGGTTATTCCAGAAACTTTCACTACCCGGAAAAAGTGCATACTGTTTCTCTATGCCCTGCATCTTGCAATAAAGTCGAAATGCATCATGCACAAGTTCTGCATCTCTTCCAAGAAAAAGAATCTTATATTTAGAAAATTCTGAAGAATGTTGAAGAAACATCACTATCTGCTGCAAATATGGGAATATCGTTGCAAGCTCCTGAAACGTTTCTTGCATATTAGGATTCGCGTAATCCTTTAGTCCTGGCATATGACTTGCTGCATCACGAATATCCGTAGGACTTAGATGATGTAACTGCATCAACTCAGCGATTTGTAGAATATCTGGACGCACCTGCCAATTACTTAATATTTGCCCAAGCGCTGCGGTCGTAGTAGATATCCTCGAAGGATCGGCTGCATCTAATTTTACCTCTATACGGAATACCGAGTCTTTATTTACCGCCGTGGAAGAGACCATTGCTGCATCCGTTGTCTCTTGCAGCAATTCACCCAAGCTATACAAAGAAGCTCCGCCTGAAAAATACTTCTTTGGGGTTACTTGTTGTGTTATTGGGTCTTGTTCTTCTTTGATGTAGTTGTAGGTGCCTTTTTTGAAGGCTTGGAGGTAATTGCTGTAAATATACTCTACATCCGTACCATTAGATTGCTTCGGGCTTTGCCCTCGGCCCTCAAGCCGGGCACTTCCAATTGGTCGCAATGACACCAGCGGCAGAATGCCTAGTACTTTATTTTTATCTGTATAGACTTTAGTTATGATACTGTCTTTAATCTTTTTCTTGTACCAGGTGGCTAGGATTAGGGATTGATAGACTTGACGGAGTTGGGCGAAGTTTTTGCCTTCGTTTACCTCTTTGGTGAGTTCGGGAATGATAATGTCGCGAACGATTTGTTTTTGCCAAGATTGATTGTCTTGGATTCCCGCTTTTCCGCCAAAGGCGGATCCCGTCCGTAGGCGGGACGCGGGAATGACAATATTTTTTTCTTGTGCTAGATAATCAGTTTCGAGCATTACTTTTAGTTTAGATTCAATGACATAGGCTGTTCCGGCTTTGGCATTCTCATACACAATAGCTTTCTCAGGGACTATCCAGACTTTGTTGAAGGTATTGATGGGGATATTGGTATTGCCGTATTTTTGAGCGGCTATTTTATAGATGCGTTTCCAGAATTTCTTGCCTACTTCATCTTCGGGGTACATTAAGCTGGCGGTGATTTGTTTGAGTAGATAGTCTTGGGCTAAGAGGTCGCGGCCCATGGCTGTCTTACCAAAACTTTCGGGAACAATACGGTCTTTTTCATAGGGGCTTAAGTTAACCCAGAGATCCTGTTCTGGGGTGGTTAGGCTGGCTAGGAAGTATTTAATGAGGGTGTTGGCTTGTTGTTTGAGTTGGTCTTGATGGTGGATTCCCGCTTTCGCGGGAATGACAAAACTACCATCAGTGCCAGTACTTTTGTCGTCGCCTCGGTCTAAGATGAAGTCGAATTTGAAGGGGTTGTCGGGGTGGACTTTGATGCCTTTGAGGATGGCGGGATTGTATGCTGGGCTTAGGTGGACTATGGTGCCGGGTTCAGGTAAAGCATTGCCCATTCCTGCTGCTAAAGCAGATTGGGCATACACAGGGCATGCCCCTATCTGACCCGTTACTACCAAGGACAGGACTATTAATATAGATATATACTTTCTCATATATAGCAAAAGTATAGACTATGAATTTAGATTATGCCACTTGGGGAGACAATCGGAAATTACTGATCTTTAACGTAAATTTCTTCCAGATTATGCAATACCCCGGCATAGCCGCTGGGTTTGATATTGCCGAAGCGGTTGCGTAGGGCGTACATTTTGGCACCTAAGATGGTGTAAATCACGGGGAGTTGATCGCTGGCGATTTGTTGGTATTCGTCGTAAAGGACTTTGCGTTTACTTTCATCCAGCTCTTGCACAGCAGTATCAAAAATGGTATCGATGCGTTTTTCCCAGTCAGTCGCGGGTTTCACTTGCCTGGGGAACCATAAATGCAGGCCACCGGTTGAATGCCAGACATTCTTACCAAAATGTGGCTCGACCCCTCCGGTTAATCCTAAGATCACAGCATCCCAATCATACCCCGACATCAATTTGCTGACTAATACATTAAACTCCAATGTCACCAAATTGACCTTAATCCCCAATTGCTTTAAATCAGCACTGATAATACCAGCCATTTGCACCCGTTCACTGGTATTGGCTGGTGTCATTAAATTAAATTCAATGGGATGTCCGTCGCTATCTTCGATGATGCCATCACCATTGCGGTCTTCATAGCCACTGGCCGCCAATAATGCTTTTGCTTTGGCTAAATCATAATCATACACCGTCACTTGCGGATTATAAAAATATCCCGACGATGGACTTTCCGGCCCATGCTGGGGATAACCAAAACCATTCATCATGATGGAAATCATTTTTGCTTTATCAATGGCATGGGCAATGGCCCGGCGGAAATTCACATCGCAAAACCACTTGGATTTGATAGGATCCACATAGGGCTTTCCTGTTTTGGTATTAAGGCTGGTGTTTTGATTGAACACTAAAAAATTGCTGCCAAAATCTGCCCCTGCTTCGTAAATCGTGAAATTCTTCTGCTGTTCCAAAGGCTTAAGCATGGGATAATCGGTGCCGCTCACCGCCAAATAATCAATACCCCCATCGATAAACTTTAATAACTCTCCCTCGGGAGAAGCGATAATCAGCATAGTAATTTTATCCAAATATGGGAGTGCATCACCTTGGATGGACTTCTTCCAATAATAAGGATTACGCACAAAGGTCAATCGTTCACCGGGTTTATACTCAACTAATTTAAATGGACCGGTGCCAATAATGGCTGCAGGAGGCGTATCAATTCCCCATGTAAAAACGAATTTATTGTCCTTCACTGCCTGGGCCAAACAGTGTTTGGGCAAAATGGATTGAGATAGTCCGCGTAGGAATGGGGCGAATTTGACCGGTAAAGTAAAGGTCACAGTAAAATCATCTACTTTTTCGACATTGAATATTTTCCCATCAACAGTAAAAACATCACGGGAAGAACTTGGGATTTTGTCATTAAAAATGAGGTCATTAAATGTAAAAACCACATCATCTGCGGTCATCGGTACCCCATCGGACCAATGCACGTCATGGCGTAAATGAAATGTCCATCTTAAACCATCAGGAGATGTTTCCCAAGACGCTGCTAAATTTGGCAGTACTTTTAACGTGATAGGATCAATGGTTGTTAATCCTTCAAACAATAATGAGGTGACTTCACTGCTGGATGTTTCGGTTGCTACAATATCATTAAACGTTTTTGGATCAGAAGCCGTGTATAAAACAAAATGCCCGCCATGGCGGATAGATTCCGCATGAACGGGCATGATGAACATCAACCAACTAAGGAAGATGTATATGAATAGTCTCACTTAATTTGATTAGCCGCCATTGGTTTTGGTTCTTCTATTTTAATCATCGGCTCAGCTGCTTTATCGACGGGTTTAACAACCGGCGGTGGCAACTTGGCCTTGGCCATCAATGATTTATCCTGCTTTGAAGAATTAAACGCCAATGTTAATGAGGTCGTCAAAAAAATCACACATAAAACAGTTGTTACACGCACCATGAATGTATTGGTTTGTGTACCAAACATGCTTTCAGCTGCGGCAAAACTTTCGGTCAAACCACCACCCTTACCTGCTTGCAATAAAATGCAGATAACGAGTAAAATACACACGACAATATGAATAAACAATAAAAAACCCATGAATGAACCCCTTTATTTTTTAGCTGCTTTAACAATTGCTGCAAAGGCCGGTGCCTTTAAACTTGCACCACCCACTAATGCACCATCGATGTCCGGCTTTGATAATAAACCTGCGGCACTTTCCGGTGTTACTGAACCGCCATATTGAATGCGCACGCTATTGGCCACGTCCGCATCAAATAATTTTCCTAATAATTGACGGATATAGGCATGAACTTCTTGCGCTTGTTCAGGCGTTGCTGTCTTTCCTGTTCCAATTGCCCATACCGGTTCATACGCTAAAACCAATTTCTTCATTTCATCGGCAGATAATCCCGCCAAAGAACCTTCGCAATGGTTCTTGATCACATCAAAAGTTTTATTCGCTTCACGTTCCGTCAAATTTTCACCGACACAGACAATCGGCGTTAAACCATGCGTCAACACCGCACGGATACGCTTATTAACGGTGTCATTGGTTTCACCAAAATACTGGCGGCGTTCTGAATGACCGACGATCACATAAGAAACACCCAAATCTTTTAACATCGGTACCGATACTTCACCGGTAAACGCCCCGCTGTCATGCCAATCAACATTTTGAGCACCGACCGCAATATCCAATTCATTAAATGCTTCGCTAACACTTTGTAATGCGGTAAAAGGCGGGCATACCACAATATCGATGCCTTGATTATCGATCAATAAACGCTTGAGCTCATCGGCCAATTGAATGGCTTCCAAAGACGTTTTGTTCATTTTCCAGTTACCAGCAATAATAAATTTACGCATGCAATGTCCTTATTTATCGTTTAATGCCGCAATACCCGGCAATGTTTTTCCTTCTAAAAACTCCAATGATGCACCACCACCGGTAGAAATATGGGTCATTTGATCTTCCAAACCAAATTTAGCTACCGCCGCCGCAGAATCACCACCACCGATAACCACCGTCACATCCTGATGCAATGAAGCTAAATAATCAGCAATGGTGCGGGTACCTTTTTCATAAGCAGGACGTTCAAAAACACCCAAAGGACCATTCCACACCACCGTCTTGGCTTTTGCTAGAATGGCCTTATAACGTTCACGTGTTTTAGGACCAATATCCAAACTTTCCCAACCATCGGGAATAGTATCTGAAATCTTACAATCATCACTCATGAATGATTGCGTAATGACGAAGTCGCTGGTTAAGGCCATTTCTACACCCGCCTTTTTCGCTTGTTCCAATAAATCACGGGCCATATCAACTTTGTCTTTTTCTAATTTTGAATTACCAATTGAAATACCTTGCGCTTTTAAGAACGTATACGCCATTCCTCCACCGATAATAATGGTATTGGCTTTGGGGATAAGATTTTTAATCAATTCGATTTTATCAGAAACCTTCGCACCACCTAAAATAACAACCAGCGGGCGTTTGGGGTTATTAATGGCACTACCTAAATATTGCAATTCTTTTTCAATCAAAAATCCTGCAACAGCAGGTAAATATGCCGTGATCCCTGCGGTTGATGCATGCGCACGATGGGCAGTACCAAAAGCATCATTCACATAAATATCAGCCAATGACGCCAATTCTTTGGCAAATGCCGGATCATTCTTCTCTTCGGCCTTATGGAAACGGACATTTTCTAATAAAATGACTTTTGCGGGTGATTGGGCAATACCATCTTTAACCGCCTGACCGACACAATCGTTTAACAATTGCACGGGTTGACCCAACACTTCCTGCAAACGTTTGGCAACAGGTGCCAAAGAAAAATCTTTCTCAAAACCATCGCCTTTGGGACGACCCAAATGGCTCACTAAAATAACCTTCAGCGCACCTTTTTCCAATAAATACTTGATGGTAGGCAAGGCAGCGGTGATACGGCGGTCATCGGTGATGTGAAATTGCTCATCCAAGGGCACATTAAAATCCACCCGTACAATGACTTTTTTACCTTGCACATTAATATCACTGATTGTCTTTTTATTCATGCTTAAATCCCTTCCTTAGAACCTGGACCCAATTAAGATTGGCTATTATAGCCAAGGTTATGAATTTGTCAATTTAGGTGAAAAACGTGTCAACGCTAAGACAAAACCACATAAAATCCACAGCATATGACTTAACTGCACCGAATAAAACGTTGTATCAAAAAAAGCTTTGCACTAAATACCCCACGATGGCACACATGATAAAAACCAAGGAGGTTTTGATGTTTGAATCATCGGTCAAGAACCACGATTTAACCGAATAACATAATAAATTGATAATGAAATACAAAAACGCTGTGATCCCCATCAAGCCTGTTTCTGCTGTCATTTGCAAATAACAGTTATGCGCATAGCCGCCACCCCAGAAACCGGGTATCTTCTCTACTTGCTTTGAATACGTATTTAAACCCGTCCCTAAAACGGGGGCTGTTTGAATGACTTTAATGGCTTTTTCCCAATACTCTGCCCGTCCGGAACCACCAAATTGACTTAGCATAATAAAAAATTTCTCAAAAGGGGTGTCCCCTGTCATACGCCCGGTCATTGTTGAATATTTACCTTCAGCTTCTGAATCATGCTCCATATTTAAAGCCGTTAATTGCTGGTCATGGAGAAAAAATACATGCCTGCTCTTTTTTAATGCCGGCAAAAACAACATGAATAGGACAAGTGCAATAGCAATAGAGGCTTTGACATATCGACGGTCAAAAAGGATGGCCAGCGCGACCAAAAATAAAAGTCCAAGCCAGGCACTGCGCGAATAGGTATACATTAAAACAAGCAATACCATCGCCAAAATGATGCACAATAATACCTTAAAACGCTTATTCATTTTAGGCAATGAGAGAAATATAAACGCCAGGATGACCCCAATACCTACAATCAAGAAAACGCCCAAATCATTGGCATGCCGCAATGACGATGAAACCCGGCCATCTGAAGCCAAAGGATTACCACGTAAAAAATCATGACCGGTATAGAGCTGAACAAGTCCACTTAAGCTGACCAATGCGGTGATAAAAATAAATACCCCACCAGCCCACAATAAATGTTCTTTCTTACGAAATCCTTCAAAAATAGCTAATAGGAAAAAGACGTCCTGGAGAAATTTTCCCACATAAGCAACAAAACTCGTTACCCTATCCTGACTGGCCACGACTGTTAAGAAAGTGACCAACATGAGGATGATCAATGCCAAACGGATAGGATGCTTAGGTAAAATCAAATTCTTACGGAACGTACGCCAATATAATTCACGTTTAACAATGTTGGGAACGCCCGACTGGTTGACATGGTTTAAACTCTTGGAAGTAGTTGTCAAAACTTTAAGGAAATAAAAAAGAATAACAAAGCCGGAAAAGCTTTCAACCAAAGCAATAGAAATAGGTAAGAAGAATAATGCCAGGCATGTAGAAATAACAATACCGAGGTCTAAATTATTGGATAATTGCTCTTGATTAAGCTTGTGCATGCGCCCTGTACCATTGAATGGTTTTTCTTAATCCTTGTTCAAATGCGGTGGTGGCCTTAAAACCAAATTCTTTGTTGGCACGCGTAATATCTAAACATCGCCGTGGTTGACCATCAGGTTTTGTTTTGTCCCAAACGACTTTGCCTTTAAAACCCGTTAAACGCACGATAATACCCACCAAATCTTTAATAGAAATCTCCATGCCTGAACCTAAATTGACCGGTTGGGATGTATTGTATTTCTCAGCCGCTAATAAAATACCCCGCGCAGCATCATCAACATACAGGAATTCACGGGTGGCTTTGCCTGTTCCCCATACCACCAATTCTTGATCACCACGTTGCTTTGCTTCAATGCATTTGCGGATCAAGGCAGGAATCACATGTGAGCTTGTTAATGAAAAATTGTCATTAGGGCCATATAAATTGACCGGCAACACATACACCGCATTAAAGCCATATTGTTGACGGTAGGCTTGCGCCTGCACCAGCATCAATTTTCTTGGCCAAACCATACGGAGCATTTGTTTCTTCAGGATAACCATTCCAAATATCATCTTCTTTAAATGGAATAGGGCAAAATTTCGGATAGGCACAAATAGTACCGACGGCAACCATTTTTGATATGCCAAATACCCGTGCTTGTTCCATGAGCTCAACACCCATGATCAAATTTTCATAAAAGAACTTACCAGGATTATCCCTGTTGGCACCAATACCTCCGACCACGGCCGCTAAGTGCAGGATAATATCTGGCTTGCTGTCTTTTAACAACCGTTTAATGGCCGATGGCTTACGCAAGTCGTATTCTTTAGAACGGGGAATTGAAATGTGTTTTGCTTTTTTGGCATTGAGTTGTTGAACAACCACCTGGCCTAAAAAACCAGCACCGCCTGTTACAAGGACACGTTTATCTTGCCAAAAACTCATCGTTGCCCCTTCAGGCCGTATAATTCCTTGGACACAATCTCCATGTCACTATCCACCATCATGCTGACTAATTGGGGAAAACTGACTTTAGGTTTCCATTTTAATTTCTTCCGTGCTTTAGATGCATCTCCCAATAATAAATCCACTTCCGTCGGACGAAAATAACGCTTATCAATGGCGACGTATTTGCGCCAATCAAGCTTGGCATGGTCAAAAGCCAATTTTAAGAAATCTTTGACGGAATGTGTTTCACCGGTTGCAATCACATAGTCTTCGGACGTAGGTTGTTGCAGCATCAACCACATGGCTTCCACATAATCACCGGCAAATCCCCAATCCCGTTTGGAATCGATATTGCCTAAATACAATTTGTCTTGAAGCCCATGTTTAATGCGTGCCAAGGCCATGGTGATTTTACGGGTCACAAAAGTTTCACCACGACGGGGAGACTCATGATTAAATAAAATCCCGTTACAGGCATACATATTATACGCTTCGCGGTAATTGACCGTCATCCAATAGGCGTATACTTTGGCTGCCCCATAAGGACTGCGGGGATAAAAAGGTGTTTTTTCGGTTTGGGGTGTCTCTAAAACCTTGCCATACATTTCTGACGAGGATGCTTGATAAAATTTGGTTTTCACACCGCTGTCACGGATGGCCTCTAATAAGCGCGTTGTCCCAAGACCGGTCACTTCGCCGGTGTATTCAGGGATTTCAAAAGATACCTTCACATGACTTTGAGCAGCTAAATTATAAACTTCATGCGGTTGAATGGTTTTAATCAAACGGTTAAGCGAGCTGGCATCATTCATGTCTCCATAAACCAAATGGAGCTTAGAATTGCTGACATGTGGGTCTTGATAAACATGATCAATACGCTGCGTATTAAAATTACTGGCCCGGCGAATGATCCCGTAAACAGTATATCCTTTATTTAATAAGAATTCTGTTAAATACGACCCATCTTGGCCGGTAATACCGGTGATCAATGCTTTTTTTGAAATGCTCATAGGTTTCCCATCGTGAAAGTTTTGGTCTATTATAACCAATACCACCGGTTCGCCAACGGAAGTTTTAAAAACTTAATACGCACCACGACCTTTAATCACGACCGGCAATGTCTGCATGAGGATATAAAGGTCCAGGCCAAATGACCAATTATTAATATACCAAATGTCCCAGCGTACCAAACGGTCAAAGGACACATCACTGCGGCCTTTCACCTGCCATAGGCCCGTGATACCCGGGCGAATATCCAAACGTTTTAATTGACGAAAATCTTCTTTTTCCACCTGGTCAATCGGTAATGGACGAGGACCGACTAAACTCATGTCACCATTGATCACATTGAGGATTTGAGGAAGTTCATCTAAACTATACTTACGCAAGCAAGCACCAATTTTTGTTATCCGCGGGTCTTTACGGATTTTAAAAATCGGCCCATCAACCTCGTTCTTATCTTTTAGTTGCTCTAAAAGATCGTCCGCATTACTGACCATGCTGCGGAACTTAAACATATTAAACATGCGCCCCTGTTGGCCATAGCGCTTGGAGCAGTAAAGAATGGGGCCGGGACTGTCTATTTTGATCAATAGGGCAATGACCGCAAAGACCGGTAATAAACAAATAAAAATCATCCATCCCATCAATAAATCAAAAGCCCGTTTGGCCCTCAAGCGATAATTCACGTCGATATCAGAGTAGGCCAAAACAGGGATGATCCCCACATTATATTTTGTTGCTTCATGGGTCATCCATTCATAGCCTTGAGGAACAACACGCACCGCAATATCTAATTCCCGGGATTTCTCCAGGATTTTTACAAACACATCACTATTATGGTAAATGGTAATAAATACCATATTAACAAACTCTCTTTTAGCAATTTCCTCTAATT
>Ga0206954_1122_pt1 | contig 20013 bp, 17 predicted proteins | sample Alteio_BWOrgHeat_37_FD_153250 | JGI IMG/M metagenome (GOLD analysis project Ga0206954, IMG submission 153250) | Enriched cells from forest soil in Barre Woods Harvard Forest LTER site, Petersham, Massachusetts, United States -... | ecosystem: Environmental > Terrestrial > Soil > Temperate forest >...
CAGTCGGCTTCGGTCATCACCATACAATTCAGGGATGTGCCGCATTTGATCTTCCCGACAGAGGCCGCCGAAAGCTGGCAGCAAAACCGGTTGATCATCAGCATACAGCCCGAAATGAGTATCCGTTTACAAGTACAGGCAAAACGGCCCGGGTTGGACATGGTATTGAATACCGTTGATATGGTGTTCGACTATAAGGGCACCTATGATACCCAGGCGCCGGAGGCTTACGAAACCCTGATACTGGATACCATGCTGGGCGACCAAACGCTGTTTATGCGCGGCGACCAGGTGGAAGCTGCATGGGAGCTGATCATGCCGATACTGAATACCTGGCAGCACAAAAAGAGCCTTAACTTCCCGAATTACTCGGCGGACTCGTGGGGGCCGGAATCAGCGGAAGCGTTGATTGCCAGGGATGGTTTTAACTGGTTGACGTTGCCGATTAAGAAATAAGTCCGAAAGTCGGAAAAGTCCGAAAGTCCGGAAGAAAAAGAAGAAGACATGAGTTTAAATATATTTAATACCGAAGAAGAAGTTTTAGACGCCCTGGCCGAACATTTTGTTATCGTGGCCAATGAGGCAATTTCAGCGAGAGGGAAATTCTCGGTGGCATTGTCTGGAGGGAATTCGCCCAAAAAGCTGTATGAGCTGCTCGCTTCCAGTTACCATGACAAGGTAGACTGGGAAAAGGTCTATTTCTTTTTTGGGGACGAACGTAACGTGCCGCAAACCGATAAGGACAGCAATTACCTGATGGCCAAAAATTCTCTTTTCATCCCATTGATGATCGATGCCGACCATGTTTTTCCGGTAGATACCAGCCTCAGCCCCGCAGATGCGGCCGCAAAATATGACCAGGAAATTGAGTTTTGATTTGATATTGCTGGGTTTGGGCGACAACTCACACACTGCATCGCTGTTTCCATACACGCCGGTTTTGCACGATAGAACGCCCGGTGTAAAGGATGTTTTTTTACCCGATCAGCAAGTGTACCGCATCACCCTCAATGCGCCGATGATCAACGAAGCAAGGCATATTGCTTTTTTAGTATACGGTGAAGGTAAAGCGATAGCTGTTCATCATGTGCTGGAAGACGACGAGGATATTGAAGAATACCCGGCGCAACTGATCGAGCCCATTATTGGAGAAATTCAATGGTTTTTGGACGAGGCTGCCGCTTCGATGCTTGAGGAGAAATAAGAATTTAAATGTAGAGACGCAATATTTTGCGTCTCGAAACGAATGTAAAGGATTTAAATAAATTTCCTTCTCATTGAGGCAGAAACGCGATGCATCGCGTCTCTACATTTTTGTTTGGGCAATCAGCCACTTCACAACGTCATTCGCAGCTTTATCATTTTCATAGCCCTTCGGCAAGCGGCCATTTACATATTCATTATAAAACCAGGGGTCGCCTACGGCGAAAACGGTGCCTTTGCCGTATTTTGCTATCGCGATGATGGTAGCGCCGGCTTTATTTTTTAATGCAGGTTTTGCCGGACCGACAGTGCCGATCGAGCAAACATCTTTCATGAATATTTTATGGGCGGTTTTAAACATCGGGTAGCCTTTCGTGATCACAGCGCCATCTTCAAAATGCGCATCGTTTATTACGTGATTTTGCAGATCATCATTAAAATGCATCCCAAAAACCGATGCCAGGTTATTAAAATGAGGCAGCTCTACGTTGGCGCTATCATTGGCCATCATTACCAGTACGCCCCCGCTTTTAACCCAGGTAGCTATTTGCATAATATTTTCGGGTTGGATGTACTTCGGGTCGGGGCTTTCTTTTTTGGTGTCCGGGTCCACAATGATATAAATGGCCGTACCTTTTAAATTAGCGGCAGTTGGGGCCTCGCCCAGGGTGTCAAGCGTTGCGCCGGCCCGTTTAAAGGCCTCACCAAAAATCGAAAATCCGCTGTTGGTTTTGTCTTCCCAGGTATAATGGAAGCGCTCGACTTGGCCCGCAGTTGTTTTTCGAACCTCATGGTTAAAGTAATAATCGAGTGTAACCTTTTGAGCCGAAGCTTTGGTATAAATCAACAAGGGTAACAGAAAAAGTATGCTATACCTTATTTTTTTCATGTCGAAGCAATGGATCCACTATTTTAAACCTTCTTCGTCCGCCATAGCTTTAGCAACGGCGGATTCGCCTTTTACCTTTCCCCTTATTTCACTTCAAACGTAAAATACTGGCTTCCGGCATCGCCGTTTGCGGTAAGCCCCTGGATAACGCCTACATATTTCCCCGGCTGATCGGAAGTATAGAAGGAAACCGCACTGGAATTTATTTGAGGTGTCCAATACAGCACGTTACGGAAGTCGGGGATTCGGCTGGAAGCTTGTGCTTCCGAGTCATAAGTTGGTGAATAAAACTCCCGGTGCAACTGCATACCTTCGTAGTCAACCACTATGGCCCTGGGGTCCAGCTCAACGCCGCCAAGGTCTCCTTTATAGGTAGTGAAGCTGAATATACCTTCTGATTCGGACGGGCCGTAATAGTACCTGAACGGTACTACTTCCAGTTTACGTACTTTCAAGGGGTCGATCGTAAATATCTTATTGACATTGAAGATCGGTACTCCGTCAACCAAAACTAGCGGGTCTCCATCCAAAAACCCGCGGTGGTTAAGCACTTTGATATGGAAGTTGCCGCGTGTGTTTACAATATTGTCTTCCGAAACATATTCCCGCAGATCCTCTTCCATTGTAGTAAAACGGGTAAAATCATCCAGTTTGTACGATTTGTAAGGTGTTCCGTAAAATGCGCTGCTATCGGTAACCGGATTAAAATATTGCTTTATCAAATTACCTGTGTAAATGTTTAGCGCCTGTATCCCCAGGCTGTGATCTTCCAGTGCGCTGGTCATATCACCCTGAAATGCAAATGCGGGGAAACTTGTTTTCGAATATTGCTCGGAAAAAGGGCTGATCATGTCGATACGGTAAGTACTGTCGACCAGTTCATTGGTTTGAACGATCACTTCGCCAGGGCCATAAAGCTCCCTGGTGAAAAATGACAATCTGCCCAACGAGTCGCTTTGAGAACAATACAACTGGACCCTTTTACCCGGCACCCCCATGTAGGTGATAATGCCCTTTGCTGGCGTGTTGTTTAGCACATTAAAAATTTTTGCATTGATTACATGGCCGTTATACTCGGGCAAAAAGTTGAATGCCGGCGTTTTGTTCTCCAGCACATCGTTCCACGCAAACCTGCTCCACCCTTGCGTTAACAGCAGGTTATCAAGCGCCTCGTCGGTTTCGGCATTTACATTTTTGAAATAATAACCGGGCGATTCAATACGTCCTTTTAAATCCGAGCTTAACCATAAATAACTGAATATATTGCTCTCATCTACCGCTTGCAGGGAGTCCACGCGGTATACCGCCATTGACATGTCAGCAGTAAGCGGGCTCCCCGACGAGCCTTTCGCCGAAATATTTACGTTTACCGGTTTCCTGGTTCCATATTGCTGCTGGTCAGGGGCGGCAGTGATCATCAATTGCTGGGGAGGCCTTTTAAAATAAAGCCGCTCGCAAACAGGTTGTTTGGCGCCGCTAAAAACTGTTAAATGCGAAATCCCGTCACCGAGTTGATCTTTGCTGATAGAAAAACGCGCCGTTCCGTTAGCGAGGACGGCGCTCTCCGCTATTTTTACCGTTTGACGGGTATGTACAAACAAGTATACGTTGCCTGCTGCATTATCGGTAGAAGTAACCGTAATGTTTAAATTATTACTGCCGCCATCATTCAGGGCCATTACATAACCCTGGCTGCTTACATCGGGTAGGGTTTTTATAATAGCGGGGTCGTCCCCGGCTTTTACCACAGCCCGGTATGCTTCGGCAGCAGCAGGCGTGAATGAGAATTTACCCATGCCAAAATGCATGGACTTAAACCTTGCAACGGTATCGTTTTTGGCGTCGACTACTACTCCGCTTACTTCCGCACCTTTTCCTCCCGGCCCCACTGCTTTAAACGCAACCACGCTTTTTATTCCTGCTACCAGGTTGCCGCTTTCCGGAAAAAATTGAATATCAACATCAGCCGCAGCTGCCCTCACTGTCTTTTCCGGGATCCTTAACGGATTGATCAGCGTGATCTCCTTTTCAAAATAATACTCCGGACTAAAGTTTTTCATCCAGTTGGTATAGGCCCTGAATTTGTAATTCCCGTTAGTTACGGTTACCGGTATATACAGTGAGCCATCGCCTTCGCCGTTTTTTAATGCTATTTTCCCCTCAACAACCCTGTTTTGGGCATTATCCAATACATCTACATAAACAACCTTACTTATGTGAAGTGGTTTATGGTCGTTTCCATCAACACAGTATACCTTAAACCAAACGATCTCTCCGGCCAAATAGACGCTTTTGTCTGTATGAACAAAAATTTTCTCCTGCAGCGCGCTTTGCTTATACAGGTTAAAGCTGTTTTGTACTTCCTGCATAACCTGTGCTTTGCTGTACAGCAAAAACATAGAAAGCGCTAATGTTAACACTATGGCTTTACGGTTATTTGTAATAATCCTCATATCAGGCTGGTTTAATAGGTGTAATTTATTTAAAAATTATTAATTATTCCAATTTATTAATATTTCCAAAAAGGCGGCACCGTTTGGGTACCTCTTAAGGTGCAATCTGCACAAACTGTGCTGGTATAGGTTGATCCGGCGCCATCCATCGGTACAAAGTCATTCGGAAGCGGATATAAAAAAGCAGGGCCCTGTTTACCTACACCATCCACGACGCAGGAATAGGGATAGGCCGGTGTCCACGGATCGGGCAAATCATTCCGATGAATAAATATTCTTTTGGATTGCACAGTACAAACGCTCACATAACCTATTACCGGCTCCGCAGCATTAGTGGTATTGTGTATATTTCCCGCAATTAGCGACGGTTCGGCATCAAAAATGCTGCCTAATTCTTCCGTGTTCTTTTTCAAACTCGTCCAAAAACTGTAGGCATCGGGCGTTAAGCTATATTGCCTTAACAGGATGCTGTATTCCAGTTCAATTTTTTCGGATGTGTCTGGGATAAATGTTACCGGGTTCTGGTAAATTACGTTATTCTGCAATTTGGCTGATGAGCCCAAGACAATATTGCTCGAAGAATCGCTATGGAAACAATAAAACCGCCACTGGCTGGGTTGCCGGGGTATAATTGCATTGCTGCCGTTTGATATATACAAGCAAAAAAATTTGGCATGAAACCGCCATGTTTCACTATAGTCCCAGCGATAGTAGCGGGAGTTGGTGTTTGAATTGTGTGAGTTGACATAAACCTGTATCCCGGTATCGGGTATGCTTACTACGGAATAGCCGATACTATCTATCGGCGGCGTGACATTTACCGGCACGAAATCCGACAGGTATTGCTGATTGGCGGTTTTTATCCTCAAACGGTATTGATGGGTATTGTCAAGGTTTAACCCGGGCGAAGCATAACTCCCGTTGCCCAATTCAGTTAAAGGATATACCGCATTTTGGTCGCTCTCCACGGTAAGTGTTGCGCCCGTCACAGGGTTTGCGGTAACGGTGTTTGAAATATTAACCGTTCGGCTCAGCAAAATTTTAGTGGAGTCGGGCCCGCTGTTGATCACCCCTTCTACAACCAGGTAGCTCCCGTTATTTGCGACAACAGGCGGGTTATACGGCTTTTTGCACCCGGCTATTGAAGCTATCGAAATGAATATGAGCAAAATCTTTTTCATTTTATTATTGCCAAAACGGCGGCGGCGTTTTAGTTCCCCTAAAAGTACAGTCAACACAAATTGGATAGGCGCCGAATAACTTCAAAAATGTCGGTATATAATATGGCGGATTATGTAAATAATAATAGTTGAATTTTGACTGTGAGGTCATTGTCATCGTATCCGCAGCACAGTCTATCATATCGTAGTAAGTAACAGAGAGCCATGCCGGCAAATTTCGGCTGTCAATAAAAATCCTTTTTTGCGATACGGTGCCGGCGGAAATATAGCCGATCACCGGTTCTGCGGGGTTATTTACTTCATGGATATTGCCCGGCAACTGCGAAGGCTGCGCGTCAAAAATAGTTCCCAGGTTTTCCGTATTCGTTTTCAGCAGCTGGTAATAGCTATAGGCTTCGGGCGATAATGCGATTTGTTTAACCAGTATGCTATACCTGTCCTCGATCTTTTCGGCTCCTGACGACACAAAAGTTATTGGGGTTTGGTAGATCACGTCCTGCGCCAATTTGGCCGACGAATTTAAAACGATTGTGCTGGTGGTATCGCTCGCATAGCAGTAATACACCTGCTGGTCGGGCCTTCTTAGCGCAACGGTATCCGCATTTATTGCAAAATATGAATCAAAAAACGCATGGAACTTCCACGTTTCATTATACTCCCATAAATAATAGCGGGTGGCATTGGCGGGGTCATGCGTGTTTAAATATACCTGAACTCCGTTTGTTTCCACAATATAACCAATGCTGTCAATTGGCGGGCTAATTTTTGGGGTAAGGAAGTCAGAAAGGTAGGCCTTACCGTCGGCCGTGTTAATACGTAAACGATATTTGTGTGTATTATCCAGGTTAAGCCCGGGCGAAGCATATTTGCCGTTCCCTGCTGCCAGCAGCGGGTAAGTAGCATTGTTATCGCTTTCAACTGAAACTACGGCGTTTAACTCGGGGTTAGCCACTATTTTTTGTTTAATATTTACGGTGCGGCTCAAATTAAATATGGTGGAATCTGAACCTGTGTTAATTATACCTTCAACAACCAAATAATTTACATTGGCGGTTATAGCCGGAGGGTTGTATGCCTTTCTGCAAGTCATCAAAGCTAAAATCATCAGCAAACAAAGCCTTTTTGTCACCGCCATATTTACACTATAAAATTTAATTCAACGTCCTTCCGATGAAACTCCTGCTACTCCTATTTAAAACCATAAGCCATCGGATCAGCCCACTAGTCTATAACGCATAACCGGAGCTGTTTGTAACTAACAATGCCTGTATTTTGTAGTCCATGTTCACTTCCAAAAAGACGGTGGTGTTAAAGATCCCCTTATCGAGCAATCGGCACATGGGCGCGTTGTCCACGAAAAAGCGGTCGGGTTACTTACCGGGCCAACACCGTCAATTGGCAGGTAAAGATCGGGGTAGTCAACCAGGTTCTTCCAATTGTATGAGCCAACCATTGTCGGTGTATCAAGGCTACATACATAGGGATAAGCCGGCACCCAGGCCGGTAATTGATAACCATAAATAAATTGGATTTTCGATGCTACGGTACAAATACTCACATAGCCTGCAACCGGTTCCGATGGGTTGGTTATGCAATGCAAATTCCCGGGCGTTTCGGAAGGCTGAGCGTCGAAAATGCTGCCTAACTGTTCGGTATTCTTTTTTAAATTTATCCAAAAACTATAGGCATCGCTTGTTAAGGCATATTGGTGTACTGAAACGCTATACCTGGTCTCCACTTTTTCAGATGTTGAAGGGATAAACACCAGGGGGTTTTGGTAGACAGTTGCCTGGGAGAGCTTAGCCGACGAACCCAACACAATGTCGCTTGAAATATCACCCGAATAACAATCGGACACATACTGGCTTGGGGTACGTTCGACAAGTTTAGTTCCGTTCGAAATAAAATTTGACGTATACAGCGAATGGAATTCCCAGTTTTCGCTATAGTCCCAACGGTAATACTTGATATTATTAGTCGGGTCGTGAGTGTTAACATAAACTTGTACTCCATTCACAGGAGTAGTGGTAATGTTGAAGCCTATACTGTCAATGGGTGGCGTAATTGTCACGGCCTCAAAGTCGGATTGATATTTTTTCCCATCGCTGGTTTGAATGTTTAACCGGTATTGATGCGCAACATCAAGGTTTAATCCAGCCGAAATATAGTTGCCGCCACCCGCGTCAGTCAAAGGGTAGGACGTATTTTGATCGCTGATAACCGTCAGGACAGCGCCGCTAACGGGATTGATCGTTATATTGCTTGAAATGTTAACGGTGCGGCTAAGTGTAATGATCGTCGAATCCGACCCTGGATTGATCACCCCCTCAACTACCAAATATCCATTGATACCGCTGACGGCCGGTGGGTTATAAGGTTTCCTGCATCCCAGCATGGTAGTTACAAAAGCCAATGTCAAACATTCCCATTTCATAAGCTATCTATTTCCAGTAAGGCGGGGGTGTTACGGTACCCCTTATCGTGCAATCCGCACATTCGCGGCCCGTAAAAGTATATGCGGACGGATTTAATGGGGGACCAAACGCCTCGATTGGGTAATATATATCCGGATCATCGATCAGCGTTTGTATGGTAACGCCCTGGGTCCTTGTTGTGTCCAGGTTGCATGCGTACGGGTAAGCGGGTATCCATTGCGGCAATTGATCTTTTGCAATGAAAATTCTTTTCTCGGTCACCGTGCTTACACCAATATAGCCAATTACGGCCTCAGCCGGGTTGGTAATGCAATGTATATTACCCGGCTCTGTAGAAGGCTGCGCGTCAAAAATACTGCCCAGCTGCTCGGTGTTCTTTTTCAGGTTGGTATAAAAATCGTAGGCTTCAGGCGTTAAGGCATATTGGCGTACCAGTATGGAGTATTTATCTTCTATCCTTTCCGATGTGGACGGAATAAAGATCAGCGGGCTTTGATAGATCACATTTTGACTCAATTTAGCGGATGACCCTAAAAAAATATTGGTAGAAGGCCCGCCCGTATAACAATAGGTAACATTTTGACTGGGCTGCCTGGCCACTATCTTAATTCCATTTGATACGTAAGGCGAGGAATACTTTGTATAAAATAACCACTCTTCGTTGTAGTCCCATCGGTAATATTTGGTGCTGTTAGTAGCATCGTGCGTATTAACATATACCTGGATGCCTGTTTTTGCCGTGGACGACACCACACTAAAACCTACGCTGTCTATTGGCGGCGTTATTAAAACGGATTGCAGGTCCGACTGGTACTGTTTCCCGTCGGATGTTTTGATCAATAAACGATATTGATACGCGTTATCCAGGTTCAATCCCGGCGAAACATAATTGCCGGTGCTGGTTTCAGTTAATGGATACGAAGTATTTTGATCGCTCAGCACTGCAACTGTGGCGCCCGATACAGGATTAAGTGTTACGGTACTTGATATGTTAACGGTGTGACTTAGTATGATAACGGTCGAATCAGCCCCGGGATTTATAGCGCCCTCCACCACCAAATAGCTGGTATTGGAAGCTATCACCGGTGGGTCGTAGGGTTTTTTACAGGCCGCGATGGAAATCAATAAAATAAATATGCCGGCAATTTTTCTCATACATTATCATTTCCAAAAAGCAGGTTGCTTATTTGTCCCTCTTAAAGTACAATCAACGCATTCACGCGTCGATCCGGTATGCCCGATAAGCTTCACCCCAATGATAGTTCGCTCGAGAATGGCCTGCACCGGAATTAGGGCATATTTTGTACCTGCGCCTTTGTTTGTATTAAAGTATTCGTTCTCCTGGTTTATTGCTACAGTAGCACCTACCGGCTTAAAGTATAGGTATAAGGAGTCGAGCCTGCAATTGGGGTATGCTGGCGTTGGTACCCAGCCGGGAAGCTGCGAATCGGCAATGAATATCCGTTTGCTGGTCACCCGTCCGGCGCTCATATAGCCAACAACCTGCTCCGAAGGGTTGGATACCGAGTGAATATTACTGTTGATCTCCGTTGGTTGCGGGTCAAATATTCCACCCAGCTGTTCCGAACTCGATTTCAAATTTTTCCAAAAGACATAAGCATCGCCTGTTAGCGCATACTCTTTAACCAGGATGCTGTACTTAGTGCCCAGCTTTTCTGACGACGACGGCACAAAGATAACCGGGTTATTTGAGATGACATCTCGTGATAATGCGGCTGACGAGCCAAGTACAATATTGCTCGAAGTGTCACTTCCCCAGCATTGATAAATTTCATCGGTAAGAAAATTCCGATCGATCACCGTGTCGCCATTTGAAACGTAACCCGATAAGTAATTCGAGTGAAATATCCAGGTTTCCTGGTAGTCCCAGCGGTAATAATGGGTATTGTTCTTTGGGTCGTGGGTGCTTACATTGAGCTGTATGCCATTGCCTTTGATATCAAAGTTGACCGTGTCCACAGGCGGGGCATTAACCACCGGCACAAAATCCGACAAGTATTGCTCGCCCGAAGCCTGTATTCTTAAACGGTATTTCCGTGTGCTGTCAAGGCTTAAGCCTGCTATCGCATACTTTCCCCTGCCCAGCTCCTGCAAAGGATAGATCGCGTTTTGATCGCTCTCCACAGCAAGTGTTCCTCCGGTTACCGGGTTATAAGTTGTTGTGCCCGACAGGTTGACCGTCCGGCTCAGGCTAATGATCGTCGAGTCGGGGCCGTTGTTGATCACCCCTTCAACCACCAGGTAACTGTTGGTTGAATTGATTGCCGGCGGGTTATAAGGCTTTTTACATCCCACACTAAACAACACTATTATTAAGTATAATACGCTTTCTCTCTTCACAATTGATTCCAAAACGAACATTAATGACGCTGTCCGGCGCGAGAACTAAATCATCTCGCATGGGGGGTCAGAATCTTATATTATAGTTAATAAACGGAATTGGGGACGCAAATATGGATAACTTATACCCGCTGATCACCCCGCCCTGTTCTGTAAAGAAGGTGGAATAGGCATTTTGCCGCCCGGTTAAATTATATACCCCAACGCTCCACGAATTGTGAAAAAACTGATGCACGCGATGGTTACCTTCTATATTGATCGAAAAATCCGACCGGAAATAATCCGGTATGCGGTAGGCGTTACGGTCAGAGTAAAACACCCTTTCCGATCCGGCATACTCATATTTAGCGATTGGCAGCGTGATCGGCCTGCCGGTGCTGTAGGCAATGTCTAACGACATACTGTACCGGTGGGTAAACTTATAATTACCGGTAAAATTGAAGGCATTTGGCTTGTCATAGTCAGCCGGATACCACGCACCGCCGTTGATCAACTCCCCGGCGTTCGGATCATCCTGCTTCAAAAGTGTACGCGAATAAGTATAGCTTAGCCAGCCGTTTAACTTACCAGCCGTTTTTTTCAGCAAAAACTCCACACCGTATGCCTTGCCTTCGTCATTTATCACATCCTGTTCAACATGCTGGTTTAATATTAACACTGCACCGCTCCGGTAGTCGAGCACGTTGCGTAATCGCTTATAGTAGCCTTCTACCGACATCTCAAGCGTGTTGTTTGCGGCGTTCTTAAACAAGCCCAGCGATACCTGGTCGCCGTATTCGGGTTTGATATTCGGGTCGCTCAGTTTGTAAACATCGGTCGGCGAAATTGCAGTTGAGTTTGATAGCAGGTGAATGTACTGGTGCAGGGTATTATAGCCTGCTTTTACCGATAAGTCTTCATTTAAAAGATAACGCGCTGACAAACGGAGATCAGGAGCGGCGTAGGAATTGATGATCTTACCACCCTGGTAGTGTGTGCTATCCAAAACATTATCGGCAATTTTTGGCAGGTTTGGCGCATAGGTATCAACTGTTTGCGCACCTATATAATTGTATATGTTATATCTTAAGCCTGCACTCACTTCAAGGTTGCTGCTTACTTCGTACTTATCACCAACATAAAGCGCGCTTTCGGCGGCCTGCTCAGGCGCAATTACCTGCGGCAGCACTAATGAGCCCTTGCCATCGGGTTCATACGTTCCCGGCTGGGTGTAATAATAGATAGAGGTGACACCGAAATCGATCGTATGCTTGCTGCTTAAATAGTAAGTGAAATCAGCCCTGAAGTTTGATTGGTTGATATTATAGCCCAGGTCGTAGCCGTTCACCGGGTTTGCCGTGCTTGATATGCTGTACTGGTACCTGTCGTAACCGGCAGTTATCAAACTAAACAGTTTAGTGCTAAAGTTATGCTTCCACTTCATGTTGATGTTTTCATTCCGGTATTGGTAAGTGGTGTCGCTGTTTAGTTTAAAATTATCATTGCTGATATAGCTGGATACGTACAGGTTGTTCTTTTCATTGATCTGGTGGCTGATATCCAGGTTCATATCATAAAACGAAGCCGCACTGTTTTTATACGCCTGCGGAAGCAAACTCAGCAGCCAGTTGGAATATGACGTCCTTGCGCCGAAAATAAAAGACGTTTTATCCTTTACAATCGGTCCTTCAATATTAAAACGGCTGGTTAATAAACCAATACCTGCCGACCCGGTAAATATCTTTTTATTGCCTTCGCGGTCGGTTACTTCAAGTACCGACGATAAACGGCCTCCGTATTTTTCGGGTATACTGCTCTTATACAATTCAATATCTTTTACGATATCGGGGTTAAAGGCTGCAAAAAATCCAAAAAAGTGAGCGGGATTATAAATGGTTGAGCCATTAAGCAGGATAAGATTCTCATCAGCCGAGCCGCCCCGCACGTTAAACCCGGTAGTTGCCTCGCCTACAGACGTAACGCCCGGTAAGGTGAGCACTACTTTTAAAACATCTGTTTCGCCAAACGCAGTCGGAATTTGTTTGATGTTTTTTATATCGAGGCGGGTGACGCCCAGTTCAACGCTCTTAACGTTGGCCACTTTATCGGCAGATATTTTTACTTCTTTAAGGCTGTTCACCTGTTCCTGCATCTCGATGTTCAGTTTTCCGTCAGAATACAGGATGATCTGCCGCCGGGTGTCACGCATACCCAGCCCTTTTACGCTAAGCACATGCCTGCCCCGTGGCAGCGAGAGGGTGAAATACCCAAACTGGTCTGTCGCCACCCCGCTTTTGGTACTGGCAACGTAAATGCTGGCGCCGGCAATTGCCTCTCCCGACTTAATATTGCGTACGTAGCCGCTGATGATTGAATTTCCCGGCTTTATGGTATTTGTTCTGACGCCGATCTCATAAAGTTTGTTCTCGGTGGTTGCATCAGGTACCTTTTTGTCGGCTTCATCGGTATAGTCGGCAACGGCAGCCTGCTTAGGTACATTAGCGGGAGCGGTTGACTCGGCAAAACCCGGTGCCAGCTCCACTTTTATCTGTCGCCCCCTGGTAAGGAACACCTGTTGCCGGGCGGTAATGGCATAGTGATAATTGGTTTTATCAAATACCAGGTCAAGTATGGTAGCCACCGGTTTATCGGTAACCTGCAGGGTTACCTTTAAACTATCAAACTGTGCCGGATCATAGTAAAAATGGTAACTGGTTTTTGATTCAATGTCGGTAACGACCTGCGTTATGGTTGCCTGCTGAAAATTGACGCTGATCACTTTGGTATTAGCTTGCTGGGCATACGATACCCTAAAAAGCACGAACAGGCAAATACTGAGAAGGTAGGCTTTTTTCATATTAGTTGGTTAAATGGTCATAATAAGATGCAATTTTGACCATTGCCTCTTCGGGGTCCCTGCGGAATCTGATTTGATTTTCTTTTAAATATTTTTGGATATCCTTTTTCTTATCTTTTAAAATATCCAGCAGCGCCCCCTGCCCTGAAAAACTGTAATAAATATTGTTTTTCCGTATGAAATATTCCTTTTCGTAATTGAAATAGGATTCGCTTGTTTGACCGCTGGACGATGTTTGAATGTTTTTTGAATGCCGCGCCAGTATTTGCAGATGGCCGACATATAATTCATCATAGTAACCTGGTTTTATCACCGGGTTATTTAGAAAAGTTACGGTATCAATGCGGACAAAATGATGATCGAGAAAGTCGAAGTTGCTCACCTTATCTTTTATCAAACTAAACTTGCTGAAATGGTTGTACAACAAAACCACTACCTGGTCGCCATAGATATCATACAACATAGGCACACCGGTAAAATGAATGTTATCGTAAAAAACAGCGCCCGGAGTGAATGCGTTTACGTCGGCATAGTAAGCGTTTCCTTTTATTGAAGGATCATAAAAGTAGTACTCCGTTCCGTTGTATAACGGCGATTGCTTCCCGACAGAGGAATAAAAAAGGCTGACGGTATTGTTTAAAGCATTTTGCTGAGAACTGCTGTCAATAGGCGCGGCCTGGGCAACTGCCCGCGTATTGGTAACCAAACATAATATACCCATGGTCAGCAGGTAAAAGGCACATCTTCTCATAAGTTAAGGTTAAAAAGGAAAATTACGTTACTTAAAGTTAAAAATCAAACATTTAACATAATTTTTTGCTGCGTTTCATTTTTGTTACGTCAGGAACGACAGGATTGTAACAGGCGTGGCGCTATTTTAAACTAAAAAAGTAGTCGAAAAACGCGCCACAGGCCATATTCTGCCACTTATCCAACAGCTTTCGTAACGGCCGGTGAATTTTAAAAAGCACTGCTGGAAAAATTAAATTAATTCGACTGAAGGACAAAGGACTGAGGAATTGTTAATAAATAGTTCATCGGGGGACAAAAAATCTGCAGTATTCTTGAAACAAATACACGAGATAGATATGAAAGCAGTAAAACTATTGGCCATTACCCTGCTGGCATTGTTCAGCTTTAACTTTGCAGGCGCACAGCCGCAGCATCAACCCAAAAAACACGCCCACGCCCATCATAAACGGCATGTGCACCATCGCCACAAGGCCGGGCATCATCGCAAGGCGCGTCATGCCCGCCATCCTCATCCTAAAAAGTAATAAAAAAGCCCTCCGGGCAACCGGAGGGCTTCTGTTTAAGATGTGTTAATTGAACCGAACCTTATAATTTCCTCTTCACCTCAACATTTTCATACGCCTCAACAATATCTCCAATCTCAATATTGTTAAAGTTGTTAATGTTCAAGCCGCATTCATAACCTGCGCTCACTTCTTTCACGTCGTCTTTAAAGCGTTTTAACGAGGCCAGCTCGCCGGTGTAAATTACCACACCTTCACGTATAATGCGTATTTTGCTGTTGCGGGTAATTTTACCGTCAAGCACCATACATCCTGCAATCGTGCCTACTTTGCTGATCTTGAAGGTTTCACGGATCTCCACATTCGCAACGATCTTTTCTTCAAATGTCGGCGCCAGCATGCCTTCCATGGCAGCTTTGATCTCGTTTATCGCATCGTAAATGATGGAATAAAGCCTGATGTCGATCTGCTCATGCTCGGCCAGTTTACGCGCACCGCCTGATGGGCGCACCTGGAAGCCGATGATGATGGCATCCGATGCGGTAGCCAGCAATACGTCCGATTCGGAGATCTGCCCCACTGCTTTCGAAATGATATTAACCTGTATCTGCTCTGTTGACAGTTTCAGCAATGAATCTGACAAGGCTTCGATCGAGCCATCCACGTCGCCTTTAACAATAATGTTCAGTTCCTTAAAGTTACCCACTGCCAAACGGCGGCCGATCTCGTCAAGGGTGATATGTTTCTGTGTGCGTAAGCCTTGTTCGCGCTGCAATTGCAGGCGCTTGTTGGCAATTTCGCGGGCTTCAACTTCGTTTTCCAGCGCGTTGAACTTATCACCCGCGGTTGGTGCACCCTGCATACCCAGCACCTGTACCGGTGTGGATGGGCCGGCGTTGTCAACCCGCAGCCCGCGTTCGTTGGTCAATGCTTTTACACGACCGCTATAACAGCCGGCCAATATAGGGTCGCCAACTCTTAGGGTACCCGCTTGAACTAAAATGGTGGTTACAATACCGCGGCCCTTATCAAGGGCTGCTTCAATTACCGTACCCACAGCACGTTTATTCGGGTTGGCTTTCAGTTCGAGCAATTCTGCTTCGAGCAATATTTTTTCCAAAAGCAAATCGACATTCAAGCCTGTTTTGGCTGATATCTCCTGCGACTGGTATTTACCGCCCCATTCTTCCACCAAAATATTCATGCCGGCAAGTTGCTCGCGCACTTTATCGGCGTTTGCGCCTGGCTTATCAATTTTGTTAAAGGCGAAAATGATCGGCGCGCCCGCAGCCTGCGCGTGGTTTATAGCCTCGCGGGTTTGCGGCATCACGCTATCGTCAGCGGCAATTACTATAATTACAATATCGGTTACCTGGGCGCCCCTGGCACGCATAGCGGTAAACGCTTCGTGGCCCGGCGTATCCAGGAAGGTGATCTTCCCTTTGTCGTCAGGCAGGGTAACCTCGTAGGCGCCTATGTGCTGGGTAATACCGCCTGCTTCTCCGCCTATAACGTTGGTTTTGCGGATAAAGTCGAGCAATGAGGTTTTACCGTGGTCAACGTGACCCATTATGGTAACGATAGGCGCACGCGGAATCAATTGTCCCGGTTCGTCTGGTTCTTCGAGGTTGGCTTCCTCATCCTGCGGTTTTACAAATTCAACCTGGTAGCCAAACTCCTCGGCAACAATGCTTAATGTTTCAGCATCGAGCCTTTGGTTAATGGAAACGAACATGCCCAGGCTCATACAGGTGGAAATGATCTGCGTAACAGAAACATCCATCATGTTGGCCAGCTCATTCGCCGTAACAAATTCAGTAACCTTCAGCACCTTGGCCTGTAGTTCCTGCTCCATTGCCAGTTCCTCGGCCGAAGCAGCCACATCATCCCGCTTTTGACGGCGGAATTTTGCGCGTTGTGCAAACTTGCCACTCTTGCCTGCCCCGCTTAAACGGGCCAGTGTTGCTTTAATTTGATCTTGTATATCCTTTTCTGAAGGTTCTTCTTTAGGCGTGACGTTTTGTCCGGGGCGGTTACGGTTATCCGGACGAGCTCCGCCCGGTTGGTTGGTACGCCCTCGAAAATCACCTCCGCCGCGGTTGCCACCCTGGCCCTGCCCTTGCTGCCCGGGTTGCCCCGTGCCCTGCTGTTGCCCGGGGTTACCGCCCTGCGGGTGATCTTTGCGTTTTCTTTTGCGTTTGTGGTCCTGTGCGCTGTTCGTATTTGACGAAGATGCCACCGGGTTACGTTTTGGCGCCTCGGTTGGCAATTGTATTTTACCCACTACATTCGGCCCGGTTAACCGCTCGGCTTTCGCCCTGATCACTTCAACCTCAGGTTCCTGGGGTTCTTCGGCAACCGGGGCGGGCGCTGCTGCTTTTTGTTCGGGTTTTTCCTCTGCTTTAACTTCGGCCAGGCGCGTTTCAGCAACAGGTTCCTTTGGTGCTTCTTTTACCGGCTCAACAACCGGTTTCGGCGCTTCAACAACCGGTTTTGGTGCTTCGGGCGCTTGCTCAACAGGCTTCTCAACCGGCTGGGCCTTTGCGTTTAAATTATCCAGGTCAATTTTACCCACCACCTTTACACCGGGCAACAAATCGTTGTTTTCCTGTGGTTTAGGCGTAACTGGTTCAACCGGTTTTGGCTTTTCAGCCACCGGAGGTGTAAAATGATGGATGTTTTTTATTAATATTTCTTCGTTCTCGAAATCGCGGGAACGACGGGTTTCAACAGGTTTTTCAGGGAAGTGAGGAGGCTCCTCTTTCCTTATTTTACCAATGCTGATCTGTTTTGCTTCTTCTTTTATTATTTTATCAACAGCAAATTCCTTCAGCAATGTGGCATACATGTCGCTATCCAGCTTGGCCATCGGCTGCTTTTGCACCTTGTACCCTTTTGTAGCCAGAAAATCGACAATGGTACCCATACCAATGTTCAATTCCTTTACTGCTTTTATTAGATTTATGGACTTGTCGTCTGACATTTATTCCTTTCTGTTTCTGCTATTTTTTTGCAAAAATACGATTTTAATTTTGGTTATTGTGCTTATTCGAACTCTGCCTGCAGAATTGATAACACTTCCTTAACCGTTTCTTCTTCCAAATCGGTGCGTTTTACCAATTCATTAACGCTTAAAGCCAGCACTGATTTCGCAGTATCCAAACCGATCCGTTTAAATTCATCGATGATCCAGCTGTCAATTTCGTCAGAGAATTCTTCGATATCCACGTCTTCGTCCTGCTCATCAGCCTCGCGGTAAACATCGATCTCGTACCCGGTCAATTTTCCTGCCAGTTTAATATTATGTCCGCCGCGGCCTATCGCCAGCGATACCTGGTCGGGTTTTAAATATACCGCTGCTGTTTTTTTCTCATCATCTAACTTAATGGATGTGATCTTAGCGGGCGATAAAGCACGCTGGATATACAACTGCAGGTTATTGGTAAAGTTGATCACGTCGATATTCTCGTTTTTCAGTTCGCGAACGATACCATGTATACGCGATCCTTTCATCCCTACGCAGGCGCCTACCGGATCGATACGGTCATCATACGATTCTACCGCAACTTTCGCTCTTTCGCCGGGTTCCCGAACGATCTTTTTGATAGTGATCAGGCCGTCAAAAATTTCCGGCACTTCCATTTCGAACAAACGCTGCAAAAATTCAGGTGCGGTGCGCGAAATAATGATCTTGGGATTGCTGTTCAGCATTTCCACTTTATCAACTACAGCTTTTACCGTATCGCCCTTTTTAAAGTAATCGGCAGGTATCTGTTCCGACTTTGGCAGCAGCAGTTCGTTGCCCTCGTCGTCAAGCACCAGGGTTTCTTTTTTCCAAACCTGGTAAACCTCGCCGGTTACAATTTCGCCTACGCGGTCTTTATATTTTTTGAATATTTCGTCTTTCTCTAATTCTAAAATCTTAGATACCAACGTTTGGCGGGCAGCAAGTATAGCGCGGCGGCCAAAGCTTTCCAGGGTGATCTGTTCTACATAATCGTCGCCTACTTCCAGGGAAGGGTCTATTTTATGCACTTCGGCCAACTCTATCTCCAGGTCGTCATCCTCGCTGAATCCGTCTTCCATCACCGTGCGGGTGCGCCAAATTTCAAGGTCACCGTTGTCAGTATTTACAATTACGTCGCAATTTTCGTCGTTGCCATATTTTTTCCTGATCATGCTTCTGAAAACGTCTTCCAGTACGCTCATCATGGTGGGGCGATCGATGTTTTTGAAATCTTTAAATTCCTGAAAAGAATCAATTAAATTAACATTGCTCATCTTCTTATTTGAATGATATTAACACTTTTGTTTCTGTTATTTGGTTTACCGGGATCACGCTTTCAATAACTTCAGCCTTTTTCCCTTTTTCTTTTATTTTTTCTTCAACCAGGATGGCATCTTCGGTAATGCTGCTTAGCCTTCCTTCTCTTTTTGTACCGTCAGCCATTTTTATCGACAAGTTACGGCCAACGTTTTTTACATATTGCCTGATCGACGTCAGTGGGGCATCCAAACCGGGTGAGGAAACCTCCAGCGTGTATGCACTTTCAACAACATTTTCTTCTTCCAAATGAAAACCCACGTGGCGGCTAATAGCTACGCAATCGTCGATGCCTATGCCGTTATCGCCGTCCACCAACACCACCAGTTTTCCATTGGAGTGCATTTTTATGTCGACGATAAACAGGTTGGGCTTATCCGCAATCTTCTCTTCAACCAGTTCCCGAACTCTTTTTTCGATATTCATTACCTTAGGTCTTCGGCGGCATCCGGATCACGAAGCTATCGGGATGGGACGCTGCAAAAAATAATTGATAATAAAAGAGGGGACGCCTGTCCCCTCCTCATTTTTTAATTACGATGCAAATATAATAAGTTTTATCTGATTTTCAAAACGTTTATTTCTTAAAAGTCAAGTCAATATAGGCCTGGCTGCCGAGTTTTTGCCTGTTTTTTAACATATCCCAACTGCTTTTGCCTTCGCCGAACTGGTAACAACGTAAAAAATAGGTTTTACCTATTAAAAATGGCGTGTCAGGCGTGAATATTACGGCATCGCCAGCCAAACGATAACTCCCCGGTTGCGGCCGCTGAAAATCCTTCATATCAGTATCGGCGGGCATGCGGTAAACCGGGAAAAGATTTTGCCAGGCAGCTGAATCGCGCTGGATTTCGTCTAAAACCACCCCGTCCGGCCCGGATATTTTCAAAGCGCCATTGTTTTGGAGGGCCATTTTGTAGTTGATCTTTGTGGACCCGCCAAAGCAGCCAAACCAAAGCAGCAACCAAACAAATGGCATTATTTTTAAACCCCTTTTCATCATTTTTTTTTATTTCCTGCCCTTCGTGTTAAAATTAACCACTAAGTTTACTAAGAGCACAAAGAAAGCACAAAG
>Ga0206954_1123_pt1 | contig 20000 bp, 15 predicted proteins | sample Alteio_BWOrgHeat_37_FD_153250 | JGI IMG/M metagenome (GOLD analysis project Ga0206954, IMG submission 153250) | Enriched cells from forest soil in Barre Woods Harvard Forest LTER site, Petersham, Massachusetts, United States -... | ecosystem: Environmental > Terrestrial > Soil > Temperate forest >...
AAGTTGTGGGAATTACAGTCCACAAGGGATTGCACAAGGACCACTTTCTGTCACGTGACTATATTGACAGATTCACTGAGGAATCAGTTCTGTTATCTTCTGCACCAATACGAGTCGACTCCCAAGTAGTTGATATCGACGGACGCAAGATTGGAAAGATCAAAAGACTGCACATGTCAGTTGATACAAACGAGTTGGAATCAATCGAACTGTCTACTGGCCTTTCAGGATCTAGAATCTTCCGCACTTCGGAAATCTGGGGCGTTGGTGACAAGGTAATTCTCAGACAAACAAAAGACGAATACAAAAATCCATAAAATCCTTTTTTCATCTTTTTTATTTTATGATTATTTAATAGCAATTTATAGCAGATTGATTTTCTGGTATTTGTTGTATGCCGTAGAAACTGACAAGTTGTCCAAGATTTATCACAGTGGTCTTAAGGCAGTTGATGAAGTATCAATTAAACTTGAAAACGGAGAGATCTTTGGTTTTCTGGGCCCAAACGGCGCAGGAAAAAGTACTACCATAATGATTTTGACTACGTTACTAAAGCCAACATCCGGAAAAGCGTTTGTTGGTGGATTTGATGTTACAACCCAGGCAAAAAAGGTCAGGCAAAATATTGGATACGTTCAACAGGATTCTACCGTTGATGAGTACCTAACAGGCAGGGAAAACCTCGAGCTGCAAGCTAGACTCAACCATATCCCAAAGGAAATCAGAACAAAACGAATAGATGAAATTCTTGGGATTATAGAATTATCTGACAGGCAAAACGAGGCAGCTGTCACATACTCTGGAGGCATGAGAAAAAGGCTTGACATTGGCGGAGGCCTGCTTAACATGCCCAAGGTCTTGTTCTTGGACGAGCCTACACTGGGCCTTGACATACAAACAAGATACAAAATCTGGGAATATATAAAAAAAATTCATGACGAGTTTGAGATGTCAATCTTTCTTACCACACATTACATGGAAGAAGCAGACAAGCTCTGCAACAACATATCAATAATTGATAATGGAAAAATCAAGATAACAGATTCCCCAAAGGAGTTGAAAAATGCATTGGGAAATGAAATCGTAATCTTTGAAATAAATTCTGAAACAAAACTGGAAAGTCTAGTCTCTGAAATAAAAAATCTTGCCACCGTAAAAGATGTCTCCACAGATGGTCCCATTGTTACGGTATTTACAACAAGCGGAGATCAGCTGATACCGCATATTTTCCAGCAGGCAAGCAATCTTGAAATAAAAATAGAAAACATCTCTCTTACAAAACCAACACTTGATGATGTGTTCTTGTCCCACACCGGTCGTGAGCTACGAGAAGATGACAGCAAATATGACAAGAAAAAGATGCGTGAACGAATGAGGAGAATCAGGGCATGACAATGTTACTGGACACATATACAATTTTCTGGAGGGAGATGAAAAGATACAAAAAATCTCGAAGCGGAATTTTAATACGACTAATCCAGCCTGCAATATGGATTATAGTCATGGGAAATACATTTGCAAGCACAAGACCATTGATCCAGTCTGTAGGCTTTAGCGGCTCTTACATTGAATTTATGGCACCAGGTGTGATTATGCTTACTGCAATTTTTACAAGTATCTTTGGAGGAGTCAATACTTTGTGGGACAGACGATATGGTTTTATGAACAAGGCTCTAGTCTCGCCGGTATCACGGTCATCTATTGCACTAGGTAAGATGCTTGCAATATCTATAATTTCTACACTACAATCAAGCTTGATTCTAGGAATCGCACTTGCATTGGGTGTGCACATCTCAAACTTGCTTGTAATATTTCCAATTTTATTGACAGTTACTATATTCTCGCTAGGATTTTCTGGAATCTCTGTAATTGTAGCTGCCACCTCAAAATCACAAGAGACCTTTTGGGGTGTAATCAATTTTCTTGGAATGCCTCTGTTTATGCTCAGTCCGGCACTCTTCCCGCTTGAGCTCTTGCCGTCTTGGCTTGCATTTGTTGCAAGGCTAAACCCTGTCACATATGCTGTACTACTCATCAGGCAAATGATGACCGGTACCGTCCAGATTGTATCAATTGCTGCTGAACTTGCTGTAATAGGCGGCTTTGTTGTGGCCATGGTGGCTATTGCAAGCTATGTATTCACACGTGAAGTCAACAAGCCATTCTAATTTACCAGAATTGACCAAAGTTGTAATAATTCCTCACTTAGGAGATCTTTTTAGTATCTTGCAATCTGTTCGTGTTGAAGACCTACCCAGTCCTAATTGGGATTTTTGTACTTGTACTGTCAAGTATGTTTGTCGATTATTCTTGGGCTACCTCTAGCCCCTCATTTTCTGCCCAATGGGGTACATACGGACTACAAAACACTGGCCAGTTTGCATTTCCACAAGGGGTATCAATTGACTCATCAGGAAACGTATACGTCACTGATCTTGGAAACCGTAGAGTCGAAAAATTTGATAACAATGGAAACTTTCTCTTTACTTTTGGAACAAAAGGTACCGGAGATGGCCAGTTCAATGCTCCTGTGGGTATAGCAGTTACTAGTAATTCTATTTACGTTGTTGACAATGCAAGAAATGATATTCAAAAATTTGACAGCACTGGTAAATTTGTAACAAAGTGGGGTGGACAAGGAGCCAACACTGGCCAATTTCTACTTCCACAAGGTGTTACAGTGGATCCAAGTGGAGATGTGTATGTTGTTGATACCGGAAATAGCAGAATTGAAAAATTTGACAGTACTGGAAAGTTTTTGCTCACTATAGGACAGAGTGGACTAGGTGATGGCCAATTTTTGTCTCCGCGCGCAATTGTAGCAGACTCGCAAGGAAGTATCTATGTAGCTGATTCTGGAGGAAACAAGATAGAAAAATTCACCCAGGATGGAGTCTTCTTGAAAACTTTTGATGCATCAACTGGCGCTAATCTCCAGACTCCTCTTGGAATGTCTGTAGATAATTCTGGAAATATCTTTGTGGCAGACAGTGGAAGCAACAGAATTGTAGAGCTAGACACTAATGGTCACCCGGTTACATCTTGGGGAAGCCAAGGCACTGGCGCTGATTTCTTTGATAATCCAAGAGCTACTGCTGTAGATTCCAATGGAAATGTCTTTGTTGTAGATTCTAACAATAATAGAATTCAAAAATTTGTATCTGCTGCACCAATAATTGCATCACCAACACAGACTGCTAACAAGACTGTAACTACCCCAACACAACAGGTTACAGTTACACAAAATACTACGCAAGCTAATACTGTTAAAATCACAGCACCTAACGACCACACTCCTCCGTCAATTACTGCTCCTTCAGATATGACAATAGAGGCAACCGGAGTCTTGACACCAGTATCAATTGGCCAAGCCACTGGAACCGATGACAGCGGTATAGCTTCTATTACAAGTAATGCTCCTCCAAAATTCCCGCTAGGAATTACCATGATTACCTGGACTGCAATTGACAACGGCGGCAATGTGGCAAAAGCTGTTCAAAAGATAACCGTAGTGGATACAACACCGCCAGTACTTACTGCACCACAGCCAGTAACTATCGAGGCAAAGACTCCTGATCACAATTCTATAGATATTGGACTACCATCTGTAAATGACGCAGTTGGTGTCGAGTCTGTCACTAATGACGCTCCTCCATACTTTTCAATTGGCAAGACTACGGTAACCTGGAAGGCAATAGATGCTTCAGGAAATGCTGCAACTGCAACACAGGTTGTGACAGTACAGGATACAACTGCACCTACCATTCACGCTCCATCTGATATAACACAAGAATCAACCAGCCCAACTGCAAATGTTGTAAACCTCGGAAATGCAACTGTCACAGATAATGGAATAATAAAATCAGTTGCTAATGATGCTCCAGCTACATTTCCACTAGGCAAGACAACAGTAACCTGGACTGCTACCGACCAATCCCAAAATTCAGCATCTGCAAAACAAGTTGTAAATATCATTGATACTACTGCTCCAAAGATTACACCGCCTTCTACTGTTACTTTTGAAGCCACATCCATTAACCAAAATGTTGTACCGCTTGGAAATGCAACTGTCACAGATAATGGAATAATAAAATCAGTTACAAACAATGCAACACAATTCTTTGCACTAGGCAAAACTACAATACTATGGATTGCAACTGACGCATCTGGCAACAAGGCAAATGCAACACAGATAGTTGATGTAGTTCACACAACTCCACCAAAATTAACTGTACCAGCTAATGTCACCTTTGAAGCCACATCACTCAAGGACAATGTAGTGCCAATCGGTAATGCAACTGCTACTGATATTCAACAGGTTACGATAACAAACAACGCATCAAAGACATTCCTACTAGGAAAGAGTACCATACTATGGATTGCAAAGGATCTCTCTGGAAATACATCTAATGGAACCCAAACTGTAGATGTAGTGGATACAACAGCACCAAAGATTACTCCACCAACAAATGTCATTGCAGAAGCAACATCACTAAACAACAATACAGTTCCATTGAGCAACCCGTCAGTAACTGATCTTCAACCAGTTACTATAACAAACAATGCACCAAAACAATTCCCATTAGGATCAACAACTGTTACTTGGAATGTTGTAGATGCATCTGGCAATAAAGCAAATGCAACTCAAACTGTTACTGTCAAAGATACAACTGCTCCAAAAATTACTGCTCCTGCTAATCTCAAAATAAAGGCAACATCTCTTGCAGACAATACTGTTCCATTGGTCAATGCAACAACTTCTGATAATGTTGCTGTAGTTTCACTTACAAACAACGCATCAAAGACATTCCCATTAGGAAAGAGTACAGTTCTCTGGGTAGCAACAGATGAAGCCGGAAACAAGGCAAATGCAACCCAGATAGTTGACATAGAAAATACCACTCCTCCAAAATTAACAGTCCCAGCAGGTATCACATTCGAGGCTACATCACTTGACAATAATACAATACCATTAGGTAATGCAACTGCAACTGATATTGAACAAGTCACAATTACAAATGATGCTCCAAAGCAATTCCCATTAGGAAAGAGTACAATACTATGGATTGCAACTGATGCATCAGGCAACAAGGCAAATGCAACACAGATAGTTGATGTAGTTCACACAACTCCCCCAAAATTAACTGTACCAGCTAATATCACATTCGAAGCTACATCGCTCAAAGACAATACAGTACCAATTGGCAACGCAACTGCAACTGACATTCAACAGGTTACAATAACAAACAACGCATCAAAGACATTCCCACTAGGAAAGAGTACAATACTATGGATTGCAAAGGATCTCTCTGGAAATACATCTAATGGTACACAAACAGTAGATGTAACTCATACCATTCCACCAAGATTGACAGTACCACCAAGTATTACTTTTGAGGCCACTTCATTGAATAACAATACCGTTCCACTAGGAACTCCAACTGTCTTTGACATTGAGCAAGTTACAATCACAAATGATGCTCCAAAACAATTCCCAATTGGATTGACAACCATAACCTGGACTGTCAAGGATGCATCTGGCAACACATCTAATGCTACTCAAACTGTTTTGGTAAGAAACACAGCCCCTCCACATCTAACCATTCCAGCTAATGTCACCTTTGAAGCTACATCACTCAAGGACAATGTAGTGCCAATCGGTAATGCAACTGCTACAGATATTCAACAGGTTACAATTACATCCAACGCATCAAAGACTTTCCCACTAGGAAAGAGTACAATATTGTGGATTGCAAAGGATCTCTCTGGAAATACATCTAATGGTACCCAGACTGTAGATGTAGTTGATACCACCGCACCAAAGGTAACAGCACCTTCTGCAGTTAATGTAATAGCGGAATCAATTTCTGGTAATGTAGTGCCAATCGGTAATGCAACTGCAACAGATGATGTAAAGTTGATCTCACTTACAAACAATGCACCACAAACATTCCCATTAGGCAAGACCACCGTTCTCTGGGTAGCAACAGATGAAGCCGGAAATAAGGCAAATGCAACTCAAATAATTGACGTAGAAAATACCACTCCTCCAAAATTAACAGTCCCAGCAGGTATCACATTCGAGGCTACATCACTTGACAATAATACGATACCATTAGGCAATGCAACTGCTACTGACATTGAACAAGTTACTATAACCAACAACGCACCAAAGCAATTCCCACTAGGTAAAACAACAGTATTGTGGATTGCAACTGATGCATCAGGCAACAAGGCAAATGCCACTCAAACAATAGATGTAGTTCATACCACATCGCCAAAGCTTACAGTTCCAGCTAATGTCACCTTTGATGCCACTTCACTTGACAATAATACAATCTCACTAGCAAAGCCTGTAGTAACTGACATTGAACAAGTTACTATAACAAACAATGCTCCTCCAGCATTCCCATTAGGTAAGACAACCGTGTTGTGGACAGTAACTGATGCATCTGGCAACAAGGCAAATGCAACCCAGATAGTTGATGTGAAAAATACAGCCCCTCCACATCTAACCATTCCAGCTAATGTCACATTCGAAGCCACATCACTCAAGGACAATGTAGTGCCAATCGGTAATGCAACTGCTACTGATATTCAACAGGTTACAATAACAAACAACGCATCAAAGACTTTCCCACTAGGAAAGAGTACCATACTATGGATTGCAAAGGATCTCTCTGGAAATACATCTAATGGAACTCAGATAATTGATGTAGTTGATACCACAGCACCAAAGGTAACTGCACCACATGATGTCATAGTAAACGCCACAAGTTCTACGGGTACTCTAGTGAACATTGGAAATGTAACATCTAGTGATAATGTACATGTAGAATCAATTACAAACGATGCTCCGACATCATTCCAATTTGGAAATACAACTGTAACCTGGACAGTAAAAGATGAAGCAGGAAACACTGCAACTGCAACACAGGTGATCCAGGTTGTTGATAGATCACCACCACAGTTGACAATTCCTAAGGATGTAATCACAGATGCAACTGCATTTGAAACACCACTTGTGATAGGAGAAGCAAATGGAACAGGAATAATTGACACATCACCCAAGATTGCAAGTAACTCTACTGGAGTATTCCATATTGGTAAGACTGTAATCCAATGGATTGCAACTGACAAGTTTGGAAATGAAAAGACACTAGACCAAACAGTTACTGTACTTGCATGTGGAAAACCATCTTCTGATTATAATCTAGTAATGGGTACAAACGGAACCGAGTCACTAACAGGTTCTGCGGTACCCAACTTGATAATAGGACTAGAGGGCAACGACATAATTCACGAGGGTCCATCTGGTGACTGTGTGATTGCAGGCAATGGAGACAATATCATCTATGCAGGCAATGGAACCAACACCATTTACGCAGGCAATGGAGACAACATCATCAAGGGCGGCAGCGGTAACATGCAAGTCACTGTTGGTACTGGCAGCAACATCATCCAAGGTGGAAGTGGACAGAACACATGTAGCCTTGGAAGTCCAGCAAAAGACACTGTTGTAAACTGTGCAGCAAAGCTTCACTAGGTTTCTAAAAAATCCTATTTTTCATATAGGTTATAATTACAATTCCTTTATTTTCTATGTAAATGGCAAGCTCCAAGGACCTGTTTACACGTGCCAAAAAAATCATCCCGTCAGGCATAAACAGTCCTGTGCGATATTACACTCCATATCCATTCTTTGTAAAAAAAGCCAAGGGTAGTGTGATGTGGGATGTGGATGGGAAAAATTACATTGATTATTGCAATGCATACGGCGCATTACTTCTTGGACACAGGCGAAAAGAAATAATCGCTGACGTCAATAAACAAATGAGCAAGGGAACACTTTACTGCGCTCCAACAGAAATCGAGGTAAATCTTTCTGAATTGATACATGGAAACTTTCCTTCCATGGAAAAGATACGTCTTGTCAATACTGGCAGCGAGGCTACAATGACTGCAATTAGATTGGCAAGAGGTTTCACCAAAAAGAAAAAAATAATAAAATTTGAAGGATGCTATCACGGTGCACACGATTATGTTTTGGTAAAGGCAGGTTCCGGTGCTGCACACATTGGCATGTCAGTCTCTGAAGGAAGTTTGGATGAAGTATCTCAAAACACCCTAGTTGTTCAGTATAACAACTCTGAGGAATTACAATCTTTATTGGAAAAAGAAGATGACATTGCAGCAGTAATTGTGGAACCAGTTCTTGCAAACATGGGTCTGGTATTGCCAGAAAAGAATTTTCTCAGTGAGATGAGAAAAATGACTCTGGAAAAAAACATTGCACTAATTTTCGATGAGGTAGTAACAGGATTTAGAATGTCTCCAGGCGGCGCTCAAAAATATTATTCCATAAAGCCTGATATCACTACGCTTGGAAAAGCACTAGGAAACGGTTTTCCAATTGCAGCAGTTGGAGGAAAAAAAGAGATCATGGACATGTTGTCCCCTGAAGGCAAGGTCTATCAAGCAAGTACATATGCTGGAAATCCAATATCTGTCTCTGCTGGAGTCTCTTCTGTTAGAACCATGAATAAACTCGGGTCAAAATTATATCCAAGGCTTGAAAAGAACTGTGCCAAACTAGTCTCTGCAATACGTGATTTGGCATCTGACATGAAAATTCCGCACCAGATAAATTCAATCTCATCAATGTTTCAGATATTTTTTACAGATGAGCCTGTTGTAAATTATTCCTCTGCAAAAAAATCAGACATGGTAAAATTTAAAAAATTATTTGAAGCGCTGCTCAAAAATGAAGTATTTATTGCGCCATCACAATTTGAGACAGTCTTTCTGTCATATGCACATTCTAAAGATGATATCAAAGAAACAATTTCTGCTTATGAAAAAGCACTGCGAGCTGTAAAACAATGAAGTATATCATTGGAACAAGGGGTAGCCTGCTTTCACTTACCCAGACAAACTGGGTGGTAACAGAAATAAAAAACAAATCGCCCCAAACAGAATTTGATATTGTTACCATCAAGACTCAGGGTGACACTGATGCCAGACCGCTGTTTACAATAAACCAAAAGGGAATATTTGAAAAAGAGATCGACAGAGCAGTTGCAGAAAAAAAAGTTGATTTTGCAGTGCACAGCCTAAAAGACATACCTGCAGATCTTCCAGATGATCTTGTACTTGCATGTGTCCCAAAAAGAGAAGAAGCAAATGATGTCTTCATATCACGTGACGGCAGTACACTGGACACAATAAAAAAGGGGTCACTTGTTGGGACCAGTAGCTTGAGAAGGGCTGTACAAATTACGCGAGTTAGACCAGATCTTACAGTAAAGCCAATTCGTGGCAACATTGAAACCAGAATAAGAAAGGTCCACGATGGAGAGTTTGATGCAGTGGTCTTGGCACAAGCAGGAATCTCAAGATTGGGCCTTGATGTAAAATTTCAGAGATTATCTATGGATACATTTCCACCGTCTCCAGGACAAGGTGCGCTCGGTATCGTATCAAGAAGAGATAACTTTTCCCTAATTGAGCTGCTCAAAAAAATTGAAGACCCAGAGGCACGTAATGCCGTAGAGGCTGAAAGGTCACTTTCCATGTTTGTTGATTCTGGGTGTAGATTCCCAGTTGGCGCATTTGCTCACAGGGATAATGACCGACTAAAATTAAAAGTAATAGTATATTCAATTGATGGGAGCAAATCTATAATGGTGGAAAAAGATTCGGAGACAAGTATGGCAAATGATCTTGGTAAACAAGTTGCAGCAGAACTCAAGGAGCGAGGAATTGCAGATATCGCAAAGGACTGGAGAGAAAAGGTAGAGGAATGGAATAGCAAATGACAGGCAAAGTTTTCATTGTTGGTGCGGGCCCCGGTGATCCCAAACTCATCACGCTAAAGGCTGTTGAATCTATCAAATCCGCAGATATAGTTCTCTATGATAGATTAGTAAGTAAAAAAATAGTTGCCATGATTCCAAAAAGGGCAGAAAAAATGTATGTCGGCAGAGATGTCGGTGATGATTACAAGCATCAAGATACTACAAATGACATGATGGTAAAATTTGCGAAAAAAAATAAAACTGTTGTTCGACTAAAGGGAGGAGATCCTTTCATCTTTGGAAGGGGTGGTGAAGAAGCAGAGTTTCTGCGAGCACACAAGGTACAATACGAAATAATTCCTGGCATCACATCTGGCATTGGCTCTGCAGAATATTCAGGAATTCCTCTTACACACAGAGAATATGCATCATCTGTGGTATTTGTAACAGGTCACGAGGATGCCAAGAAAAAAGAGGGAGTGGTTGACTGGAAGAGACTTGCAAAGGCAGTAGATACTATCGTAATCATGATGGGCCTCTCAAGACTTGACATTATATCAAAAAAATTAATCAGTGGAGGGTTGAGCAAGAATACGCCAGTTGCCGTGATTCAAAACGGAACAACTGATGAACACAGGATGATAAAGGGAACGTTATCCAACATATCAAAAAAAGTCATTGCGGCCAAGATCAAGCCTCCGTCTATAGTTATAGTGGGTAAAGTCGTGAATCTTTCTGATAAGATAGGGTGGAGATGATATGATGAAAGGAAAAGTTGTAGCAATTACCAGATCAAAAGAAGATTCAGAAGAGTTTACTAGATTGGTATCTAGTGCAAAAGCCAAAGCGATATCATTGCCAACAATTGAACTTGTCAGCAAGGGCAAAGAGATGGTAGATGAATTCCTTGATGCCGTAAAGAAAGATGATCCCGATTATTCTGTTTTTATGAGTTCAAAGGCAGTCAAGCTCTTGTTTGAGACTGCAAAAAAGATTTCAAAGTATGAAAAACTCCAGCTCGCTGTTGCAAATACGATAGTAATTGCAGTGGGTCCAAAAACAAAGACTGCACTTGAATCAGAAGGTATCCGGGTGTCACATGTCCCAGAAAGGTTCTCATCAGTTGGAGTGGGTGAGGTCTTTACGCTTCTTAACGCAGAAGGAAAAAAAGTAATCGTTCCACGAAGTGGTGCATCAACTCCGTTTCTTGCCCAGTTGCTAAAAAAAATAGGCCTCAAAGTAAAGGAGGTCTATCTGTATGATGTAAAATCGTCTAGTGCTTTATCGTACTGGACAGAGTTCAAGAAACTTTTCTCACAAAATAAAGTGGATGGAATCATATTCACAAGCGCTTCATCTGTTAGAGCATTTTTTGATATCATGTCATCTGACGTAGATAAAAAAACCCTGAAGAATCATCTGGAACAAACCACGTCTATTGCCATAGGTCCTTTTACTGCCGATGAACTCAAAAAATTTGGAGTAAAGCCACTCACAGCAGATGTACATACAGTACAAGGCGCAGTGGATGCCATAAAAAATTACTTTGACACGTAAGCAATTTTAATAATGGATGGATAACCAGAAATGATAGAAAACAACTTGAGCTCAATACCAAATGAAATCTTGACTAGGACACGTTCCCTTTCTATTGTAATTCCTACATATAATGAATCAAAAAATATTGTAAAAATACTGGACTCGCTTCGTGCTGCACTAACACGAGAAATGAATGCAGAAATTATTGTAGTTGATGACAATTCTCCAGATGGTACCAGTCAGACTGTAGAAGAGTATGCAAAAAGTTCTGCAAATTCCGGGTATTCAATCCAGATAATCCGTCGTGAAAATAAACGAGGCCTAAGCTCTGCCATTGTAACTGGTATAGAGCGTGCCAAGGGCGATGCTGTTGTTGTAATGGACAGTGACATGTCTCATCCGCCTCAAACCATACCACAGATGGTCGAAGAACTGCAAAGCTCTGACTGTGATATAGTCGTGGCATCAAGATATGTCAAGGGCGGGGGTGTCACAGGATGGCCATTTAAAAGAAAACTTATCAGTAAAGGTGCAACCAAAATTGCACAGCATGGGCTTGGAATAAAGATCAAAGATCCAATGTCTGGATTTTTTGCATTCAAGCGCCACATTGTAAATAATATAAAATTTGATGCAATTGGCTACAAGATATTGCTTGAAATCCTTGTTAAAGCCAGAGGGGCCAAAGTCAAGGAGATACCATATACTTTCATCAATCGTACAACAGGTTCAAGCAAGCTTGACTTTTCAGTAGGAGTTGGCTATCTCCAATCAATCTGGAAATTATATCGGTATGGCAAGTCTGTAAAATCAACTGAGAGACGCACATCAGTTCACTTCTTGTCAAAGGCTGGAAGATTCTATACAGTTGGTGCATCAGGTTTACTTGTAAACTATTTTGTATCTTTCATGTTCGGGGCTGTGCTCTCTAATCTCTGGTACATCTATGCTACAATGATCGGAATTGTATTTTCAATGAGCTCCAACTTTATCCTAAATAAAATTTGGACATTTGAAGACCGAACCTTTGAGCCAAGACGAACTCTCATGCAGTATGGATTGTTCCTTGGGTTCAGTGGAATTGGTGCAGTATTCCAACTGTTGATGGTGTATGGACTAGTTGAGCTAAGACACTTGAATTATTCAATTGCATTATTTCTGGCAGTTGCAATTGCATCAGTAGGGAACTTTCTTCTAAACAAGAAATGGACTTTCCAAGAAAAAGTTTGGAGCTAAATTTCTCATTCTAAATTCTTAGAATGTGTTTTCTTAGCTGGACCTAATTGTTTTTGTGAAATTTTTTTGTGTTTGATCTCATTTAGCTTGGCCTACTCCGCTGTACATGTGTGAAGCAGGGTGTAACTTTTTTATAACATAACGGGGTTATGTGATGTATGACTTCTGAGAATCTCAATATGGATTACAGCAAGTACGATTTCAAAGACTCTACTGAGATGTATGTATACACCAGTAAAAAGGGTCTGTCAAGAGAAGTAGTCGAAGAGATCAGCAGAATGAAGGACGAACCACAATGGATGCTTGATTTCAGACTTCGTTCATATGACATCTTTATGAAAAAACCAATGCCAAATTGGGGAGGCTCTCTTAGTCAAATCGATTTTAACAATATTTACTATTATGCAAAAGCTTCTGAAAAAACAGAAAAGGATTGGGATAATGTTCCAGCTGAAGTCAAGGCAACATTTGACAAACTAGGAATTCCTGAAGCAGAAAAGAAATTCTTGGCAGGTGTAGGTGCACAATACGAATCAGAAGTTGTATATCACAGTCTAAGAAAAGATCTTGCAGAACAAGGTGTACTATTTTTGGACACTGACACTGCTCTAAAAGAACATCCTGAAGTATTCAAGAAATATTTTGGTAAAGTAATTCCACCGGAGGATAACAAATTTGCAGCACTTAACAGCGCTGTGTGGAGTGGAGGATCATTCATCTATGTTCCAAAAGGAGTGAAGGTTGATCTACCATTGCAAGCATACTTTAGAATCAACAAAGAAAACATTGGTCAGTTTGAAAGAACATTAATCATTGCAGATGAGGGTGCCGAAGTACATTATATCGAAGGATGTACAGCACCAGTGTATTCATCAGAATCTTTGCACTCTGCAGTTGTAGAATTGATTGCAATGAAGGGTGCAAAATTAAGATACACAACCATACAAAATTGGAGTAATGATGTGTATAATCTAGTTACAAAAAGAGCATATGCATACGAAGGTGCACGTGTAGAATGGATTGACGGAAACATTGGAAGCAAACTAACAATGAAGTATCCTGGAATTTATCTAATGGGACCACGCGCACATGGAGAAACACTTTCTATTGCATTTGCTGGCAAGAACCAACATCAAGACACTGGCGCAAAAATGGTTCACCTTGCTCCAAATACAACATCACGAACAACATCAAAATCAGTTAGCAAAAGTAATGGTAGAACAACATACAGAGGTCTTTTACATGTTGCAAAAGGCGCAACTGATGTCAAAGCATCCGTTAGATGTGATGCTTTGCTGTTAGATGACATATCAAAGACTGACACTTATCCATACATGGAGATAAACCAAGAAGATGCTACAGTAACACACGAAGCAACTGTAGGCAAAATCGGTGACGAACAAATCTTTTATCTAATGACAAGAGGATTTACCGAGGAAGAAGCATTAACACTTATCGTAAACGGATTCATTGAACCATTTACAAAAGAGCTCCCAATGGAATATGCAGTAGAGCTCAACAGACTAATTAAAATGGAAATGGACGGCTCAGTCGGCTAAGCGCCGATTGTATCAATTTGTGATGTAAAATGTCATCTTTTGTTCTCTCTAAACTTGACTCTAACCACATTGAAGAGATCTCTGAGGCAAATAATGATCCGGTATGGTTAAGAGAATATAGAAAGAACGCATTTGTAATTTATCAACAACTTCCTCCAGAGGTATCTCCTCTGTATAACAAGTACAGCGATGCAAACAAGATGGACCCTGATCAGATAACATTCTCTCTGAGCTCTGACAGTACAATTCCAGAATTTGTAAAAGACAGATTATCAGAAATTGGTGACAACCCTAGTATCGTTCAGATTGGCACAAATATTCACAAAATAAACATTCCATCTGATTTACAATCAAAAGGTCTTGTGATATGTTCCATTCAAGATGCGATTAAAAATCACGCTGACAAGATAAAAAAATCATTTGATCAGACAGATTCAAAGAGAGACAAGTACATTGCACTAAACAACGCATTCTTTAATTCTGGAATTTTTATCTACATTCCAAGAAATCTTATTTTGGAAAAACCAATTCATGTGGTATCATCGCTTTCACTAGACCAAACTTCTACCATATCACGAAATGTTCTAGTGGTAGAGGAGAGCAGCAAGGCCTCAATCGTTCAAGAGATCTATGCACCCCAGGCAACAAAACAACAGGCATATCTTGAGCTGCTAGATGTCTCAATTAGTCCCAACAGCCAATTTGACCTAGTTACATTGCAGGCAATGGATGAGACTGCAGTCAACTTTTCTTCTAGAGTGGCAAGAATAGAGCGCGATGGAAGAATGAATTGGTATCTTGGATTGTTTGGTTCCCATCTTTCGCGATACAAGGTGGATAATTTCCTTAATGGTCAGGGTGCAACAGCACAAGACACCGAGGTAGTCTTTGGAAACAAGAACCAGTCATACGATCTTGCTTCAAATCTGATTCATAATGCACCATCTACAATTGGCAGAGTTTTGGAAAAATCTGTTCTCAAGGATACTGCAAAATCACTCTTCAAGGGAATGATACGAATTGAAAAAGATGCACACCATGCAGAATCCTATCTTTCAGGACATTCCATATTACTAGACAAGGGAGCAAAATCAGATTCTATTCCAGGACTAGAGATATTCACAAATGATGTCAAGGCAACCCACTCTGCATCAGTTGCACAGATGGATGAAGAACAAATATTCTATCTTGCAACAAGATGCTTGAGCAAATCTGATGCACAGAAAATAATTGTAGAGGGATTCCTAGAACCACTCTCAAGAAAAATGTCATACCAAGTTCGTGCATGGATAAGTTATCTAATAGATTCCAAGTGGGCAGGACGTAATCTTACTATCAAGACAGATGAACAACTAAAAGCTATGCTTGAAGTTGAAGAAACAAGATATCGTGAGACTGACACATTTGAAAGTCATTACAAATACAGGTGATATCTTGTCCAAATGGGTTAATGTTTGCAAATCAAGTGATCTAAAAAAAGGCGAGATGCTTGACTATGATCATGAAGACAAAAAAATATTGCTTGCAAACCTCAATGGCAAAGTCTATGCAACAGACAGAATTTGTACTCATGCAGATGCTGATCTCTCAACTGGCATACTAACAGAAGATGGTGTCACATGTCCATTACATCTATCCACTTTTAATCTCAAGACTGGAGCACCAGAGAATCTCCCAGCTGAAACATCACTGAAAATCTACAATGTTAAAATAGAACAAAACGAGATCTACATTGAGGTAGACTGATTTGCAAACAAGTTTCATAAATATTGAAAGTATAAGAAACGATTTTCCAATTCTAAAACGTAAAGTACACAAGGACAAACCACTTGTTTATCTTGACAATGCAGCCACTACACAAAAGCCAATCCAGGTAATAGAGGCAATCAGTAACTATTACCTGACTTACAATTCTAACATTCACAGGGCAGTCCACGAGCTTGCTGAAGAGGCAACACTTGCATATGAAACCACAAGAGACAAGATAGCAAAATTCATCAACGCAAAAAACCGCGAAGAGGTTGTCTTTGTAAGGGGTACAACTGAAGCAATCAATCTTGTTGCTTATGCATGGGGACGACAAAACATCAACAAAGACGATATCATCGTAACTACAGAATACGAGCATCACAGCAATATTGTTCCATGGCAACTTTTATCTAAAGAAAAAGGCGCAAAACTAGAATACATTGGTGTAGATGACAACGGTGAGCTAATCCTTGATCATCTGGACAAGTATCTCCAGACAGGAAAAGTAAAGCTTGTAGCATTTAGCCAAATGTCAAATGTTTTAGGAACAATAACTGATTCTGAAGAAATTGTCAAGAGGTGCAAAAAATATGGAGCGCGTGTGCTAATCGATGGAGCACAATCTGTCCCACATCTCAAAGTAGACCTGCAAAAACTTGACTGTGACTTTTTTGCCTTTTCTGCACATAAGATGCTTGGCCCTACTGGAGTTGGAGTTCTCTGGGCAAGAAAAGAACTGCTCCAGGATATGGTTCCATTCAATGGCGGAGGAGACATGATACGTGAAGTTCACAAGTATGAAACTACATGGAACGATCTCCCATACAAGTTTGAGGCTGGAACTCCAAACATTGCAGACGTTATTGGATTTGCAGCAGCGCTTGATTATCTTGATAAAATAGGAATGGACAAAGTGCGAGAGCATGAGATGGAATTAACAAAATATGCACTAGACAAACTTTCCCAAATGAAGGGAATCGTACTGTACGGTCCAAAAGATGTATCCAAAAGAGGCGGTGTCATATCTTTTAATTTGGGAGACATTCATCCACACGACCTTGCTACTATAATTGATGAAGATGGAATTGCTATTCGCTCTGGACATCACTGTGCACAAGTATTGATGGAAAGATTAGATGTATCTGCAACATCCCGCGCAAGCTTTTATATCTATAATACAAAAGAAGAGGTAGATGTTTTTGTCAAGTCTCTTAACAGGGCAAAGGAGTTGTTCAAGTTATGAGTAGCGCAGATATTTACAGAGAAATAATTCTTGATTATTACAGAAATCCTAGAAACTATGGAAAGATAACAGATCCTGATATTTCACAGAGGGACAGCAATCCATTATGTGGAGACGAACTTGAGATGCACATTAACATAAAAGATGATAAAGTTGCAGACGTAAAGTTCACTGGTAAGGGATGTGCCATAAGCCAGGCAAGTGCATCAATGCTTACTGAATTAATCATGGGCAAGGATTTTGAATATGTGAAAAAGCTTGCAAAGGAAGATATTTTGGATAATTTGGGATTGCAAAACCTGGGACCTGCCAGGATAAAATGTGCACTGCTTTCATTCAAGGTCCTAAAGACTGGCATCTACTCGTATCTTGTTGACAAGCTAAAAGATACTGCATCTGCAGATAAGATGAAAGAAGAAGTTTCAGGTATTTACTAAATTGTCCATCTCAGTGGCGTTACCCCTCCAGATAAGAAAAATTATTTTTGAAAAGTTTAACGATGCAAACCTGAGATTTACAAATGATGAAATCTTTGAGATGCTAAAAAGTAATGGCCTTGACAGTTCTGTTACAATTGATGATGTGGAACAATACTTTAACCAGTTGCGCGATGCCGGGCTCATCAGACAGATTGCACAGAACTTTACCACAAACTATTACAAACTCTTTGACACTGTAGAGAAAATAAAATGCAATTCATGCAACCAAGAAGTTTATCTGGGCAAAATGGAACCAAGAGTCTGTCCAAACTCTGAATGCAAGGCAACTATTTAGAACGATATCTTGTAGCTGCTTCTTCCAAGGCTTGAATCATTGGTAACTTCATACCTGTCAGATACAACACCAATGCACCGCCTGCAGTGCTGATGTGGTTTATCTTTTCGGCAAGGCCGTATCTTTTCAATGCAGCAGTAAGGTGTCCGCCGCTTACAATTGTAGTTGCAAATGAATTTGCCACTCCCTTGAGCAGGGATTCTGTTCCAAACTTGAAGTTCTCATTTTCAAAAAATCCTGCAGGGCCGCTCATGAATACGGTTCCTGCACTCTGGATTGATTTTAGGTAATATTCAACTGATTTTGGTCCCAGATCAAATATCTGATCACCTTTTACAAGTTCCCGAACATCCATCTCTTCACGTTTTCCATTTCTCTCAACTGCGATATCAACTGGAACTGAAAATACGTCTGGATACTCTCCAATCAATGCATGTGCCTTGGATACAACTTCTTCCTCTCTTTTGATTCCAAGTGGGAACTTGATTCTCCCTTGCGCTCTAAGAAACACATTGGCAATTACTCCTGTGAGAAGAACTTGGTCTGCCCGACCGTTTTGAATCAATTCCTTGATTGCCTCTAGCCTGTCAACTACCTTAGAGCCTCCAAGAACTACAACATGTGGTCCCTTGGCAACAGTCATGATTTCATCTAGCTTTCTGACCTCGCGCTCTACCAATTTTCCTGCACATGCCGGTAAGACATGTGCAAAACCAATTATTGATGGATGTGATCTGTGTGAGCTTGGAAATGAATCCAATACACAAATGTCAAATAATTTTGAAAGCCTTTGAACCATTATTGTTTTAGATGCATCAGAACCTATGAACTCGTAATTTTCTTCTGCACATAATCGTAAATTATCAAGCAGTATGATGTCGCCATCTTTCATGTTTTTAATTTCTCGTTGTGCATCAGAACCGATCACATCTTCAATATATTTTATTTTTTTACCAAGTATCTGCTCTAGTACCTTTGCATGTTTTTCCATGCTGGTATAGTCCTTGTTGCCCACTCTTCCTTGGTGTGAGCCAATCACTACTTTTGCACCAGCCAAATCCTTGAGGGATTCGGTAGATTCTCGAATCCTGCTTGTCTCGATTATGTCCAGTGTGACTGGATCTATGGGACAGTTCATGTCTACTCTAAGAAATACAGTCTTGCCTTTTGTATCAAAATCACTGATTGTTAATATTTTCAATATCGTTCCTATTTCTTATGTAGTTAAAATCTTTTAGTAACATTCTTCGATCCGATTCTCTTATGGTTTTCTATTCAAAATCCAAGATAGTAAACTAGATAAAAATAAAAAAACTCACTAGGAATTATTTATACGCTAGCCAGAATTGCTAGTTGAGCCAGTCTTTGTATTGCATGCTGCTAGTGCATTATAGTATGTAGCCTGATCGCCATACATGGTTTGGTAATATGCTGCCCATGCTTGACCGGTACTATTCCACATGGCCTCTCGTATACTCTCAATGCCAGAATCTCTTGCTGCTGCTGCGCTCCATATGGCATGAGCCCTCTCAGATGCTGCTTGGTATAGACTAGTAGAGTATTGGGAATATGCTGCACCAACACTAGTGGCGTATTGGGTCCTGTCAGATGCAATCTTGCTTGGATTGCCCTTGTCTGTTTGAAGTGCAGTCTTCAAGGTTGCCTGTGCTGCTGCTACTGTATTTTTTGTAGCTGTGAGGTTAGCCTGTTGGCCATTCTTGTATGCAGTCTCTGCAGCTTGTGCTGCTTGTTGATAAGTGGTTTTGGCTTGTTGCTCTGCAGTTTGGTCGGTTTGTTTTGCCTGTTGTATTACAGAGTCTCGTGTTGTCTTGGCACTCTGTAATGCTGTTTGATAAGTCTGTTTTGCAGCTGATGTGCAGCTGTTGGACTGGCCAGAAGTTGCAGTATTGTTAGAAGTCTGTGCAGAAGCATAATCTAGATGAGTTACAAAACTACATAGTAACACAAACATGGTTACTCCCACTGCAGTCTTGAGCCCAACTCTTGATTTGCTTTTCAGTTGGCATACTAGGATCCGTAGAATTATCACCTGGCATACCCATGTCAGTAAAATTATCTCCTGCAGTAGGATCAGGGTTTGCT
>Ga0206954_1125_pt1 | contig 19958 bp, 20 predicted proteins | sample Alteio_BWOrgHeat_37_FD_153250 | JGI IMG/M metagenome (GOLD analysis project Ga0206954, IMG submission 153250) | Enriched cells from forest soil in Barre Woods Harvard Forest LTER site, Petersham, Massachusetts, United States -... | ecosystem: Environmental > Terrestrial > Soil > Temperate forest >...
AGCGTACCAACCTGCCGCCCGCGATAAGTTGCACCCATCGCCTGCGCCGCATCCTCGATCACCCGCAGATTGTGCTTCTGCGCCAGCGCCAGCAGACCATCCATCTCCGCGGCTTGGCCGAAAAGATGGACGGGCAAAATTGCCTTGGTGCGTGGAGTGATTCGGTGGGCCACATCACGCAGATCGAGATTAAAACAGACCGGGCACGAATCGACAAAAACCGGTTTTGCTCCCACTCGGGTCACGCATCCCGCCGTGGCAAAAAAAGTGAAACTCGGACACAACACTTCGTCACCCGGCCCAAGACCAAGCGCCATTAACGCAACAAGAATCGCATCGGTGCCCGAACTCACCCCGAGCGCATATTTCGCGCCGGTAAATTCCGCCATACCCGAAAAAATATTGGTGACCGGAGCCGCCGGTTTCATCGCGTCACGGGTTTGCGCCCTTTTGCACAAACAAGGCCATCAGGTAATCGGGCTGGACAATTTCAATGATGCCTACGACGTGCGGCAGAAAGACTGGCGCTGGGCCCAACTCGAAAAAATGGGCGGACTGGAACTACACCGGCTCGACCTGACCGATGAGTCGGGCTTGAAAAAACTTTTTGCGCAACACGCAAATACCGGACAACCGCCCTTCTCCGCCGTGATCAATCTGGCGGCGCGGGCTGGCGTACGGGCCTCGGTGGAAAATCCAGCCGTCTACGTGTCGGCCAATGTGAGCGGGTCGTTAACCCTGCTCGAAATGTGCCGTCAGTTCGGAGTGAAGAAATTTGTGCTGGCCTCAACCTCAAGCCTCTACGGCAAGGACCATGCGACACCCTATCGCGAGGACATGAACACGGACCGCCAGCTTTCACCCTACGCGGCAACGAAGAAAGCAGCCGAAGCGATGGCCTACACCTACCACTTCCTGCACAAACTCGATGTCAGCGTGCTCCGTTACTTTACCGTCTATGGTCCCGCGGGCCGACCCGACATGACACCCTTGCGGTTCACGCAGCGGATTCGTGAAGGGCGGACGATTACAGTTTTTGGCGACGGTTCGCAGTCGCGGGATTTCACCTATGTGGACGACATCGCCCGCGGAACAATTGCGGCGCTACGACCTGTGGGATATGAGACCTTCAATCTCGGCTCGGACCAGCCGCTGAAATTGAACGCACTGATCGAATCCATCGAGGAATTAACCGGAAAGAAAGCCCTGATCGATTATCGTCCATGGCATCCGGCGGACATGGCAGCGACCTGGGCCGACATCACCAAGGCACGAAAGCAACTCGATTGGTCGCCCCAGACAAATTTTCGCGCTGGCTTGGGAAAGTTGGTCGCGTGGTATGAGGAAAACCGCGCTTGGGCCAAAGAGATCGATACGGATTAAAGAACTCCGCGAATGGCTAGAGCGTTTTCTATTTACTTGGACGCATCATTCCCTGTCATCCTGAGCTTGTCGAAGGATCAGCTTCCGTTGATTCCGCCTCATTCTCCGGGGGCTGATCCTTCGACAAGCTCAGGATGACGGATTGCTAATCCGGAATGAAATCAGATTATGCGTCTATCTATATCGAAAATGCTCTAAGATGACGGAGCATTTTGCTCCACTATTTCCGGCCCATCGGCTCGTCGAGCTCGGGCTGGGCCGTCTTGCGGACATCGCCTTCGAGTTCAGTCATACGCAGGAAAGAGAGCAATGCGCTGCGGGTTTCCACACCATCGGCCGAAGTAGCATCGATGGGGATGTGGAACTGACCGTCCGGGAAGACAAAGTGGTAGGAAAAAGTACCGTCCTTGCTCAGGGTGATGTCGTGGCCATCGATGCGGACTTTGGCATCGGGCGAAGTGCCGCCATAGATAATGAGCTCGGCGTTGACGTGCATGTGAAAGCCCCGTTCACGTCCAAAGGAAGCGCCAAAGGGACTGCTGACGCTGGTGATCCATGCCCCGGCGCTGGAAGTCCATTGGCCGGAAGAGAGGAGTGTCTCGAAACGCTTGCGTAAAATTTCGGTGATCTCGAAGGAACCGACCATGCGACGGCGGACTTCCGCATCGCCCAAGTATTCCAGCAAGTCTTCGCTTTCCTTTGGGGTAAGGTCGCGCGGAATGCGCGCATGGAAGGGAAGCTGAAAATCGTGGCGCTGGAGCCGGGCCAGTGTTTCGGCCAGTTCTTCGCCCGGCTGGACCTGCGCGGCGATCAGATCGAAAAGTTCGCGGAAGGCGACGTGGAAAGGGATGGTGACGAAACGGGCATCCGTGTTCGGCGAGAGCGTGTCGCGCGGAGTGCGGACTTCCGCCGATCGGGCGATGACTTCAAAACCGCCATCCGAGCGATAATAGCCGAGTTGCGCGACAAAGCCGGTATCGGGTCGGTTGACCTGGAGGTACCAGTTTTTGTGGCTGTCCCAAACATGGATCTGTTGGACGCGACCTTCACCCAAAACGTAGAGTTCGAGAAAAACTTTCCCATCATGGGCGGCGCGACTCGCCTCCTGATATTGCTCCGGGCTTAAATCCCAATAAGCGAAAAGAATGTGGGGATCGCGTGGGACGAGAAAAAGTTTTTTCGTGCCGTAGGAATCGGGAAGGTGACCAAGAAATTCATAGGCGGGCTGCTCGTGCTTGGCCTGCGCTGTCGGTGGTTTGATCGTGGTGGCCGGCGGTGGAACGACGGGCGACGGGGACGATTCGACTTTTGCGAGATTTGGACTGACTCGCGGTGAAGTTTTGCGGGATTTGGACTGATTTTTAGAGGGCATATACAGTTCCTATGATAGGTCAACGATTCCCAGCACGTCCTAAGCCAATTCTTTTACCCAAGCCTAGAGAACAAAAGGGACGACAATCTACCACATTCGGTGGAAACTTCACTTCCTTATTCCCCTCTCAGTCTTCTTTAATTGAGTTAATGAGTTTAAGCCGACGAGGGGATAGGCTGGCAAGCTAAAAATCATGATAATTCAAGCTTTCTAAGTTACTCTATTTCAAATTAATACAGGAAATTTATCGAGGAGATATCTTGGGATCATTCGACTTCCTCTGTTACCTATAACCCTAAAAATGATAGTTATTTTTGTGCAGTAGACTCGATCCGACATTTTGATCTCGCTATGGTTCGTGGTTTTTGTCACTAACCATCCATGTCCATCCACCTTGACCCCGAAGGAAACGAGGGGACGCTTTATCCCACCTCCGGACTCTCCTTGGTCATCCCGCCGGATCGGGGCGTGCATCTCTATGCGAGCTTTGACTCGGCTTGGGAACAAGCGGTGACCATTTGTCTAAATGGCCAAACCTACGGAAGCCAATTGGGGAGCTTCGTCCTGCGTCAACATTTCCTGACCATCCCGCCACAAGCTGCCGAATACGAACTGACGCTGATCGGGTGGCATAAGCGCAGCAACGCTAACGCTAGCCTGCCGTGGGTCGCTTCCCGCGGACGAAGAATCGGCCCGGTGGTCTTCGCGTGGGACGACTCAGCCGACGACGAGGATTACCGCGACACACGCATCAAGCTGGTGACGGACTAGATCCTTACCCCACCCAAGTCTCAGGCTTTTCGGTATCCAATCCCGCATCGCGGTAAGTCCGCAGTTTGTTGCGCAGGGTGCGCAGGCTGATTCCCAATTTTTGCGCCGCACGGGTCTTGTTGTGCTGGGTCTGCAACAGCATGCAACCGATCAATCTCCGCTCCATTTCGTCCACCGTCGGTAATTTATCGGCCACGTTCAACGCGGTGGCCCCATCTTTTTCCGGCAGGGTAAATTCTGGCACTTCGATCAGCCCGTCTTGCCCCGCCATGATCACCGCCCGCTCCAACGTATTCTGCAACTCCCGCACATTGCCCGGCCAACGATAGGCCCGCAGCCGTTCGGTTGCGCGGGCTGATACGCCTTTGATCGTCTTGCCGTGTTTGCGCGCGAAATGGGCCACAAAAAATTCGACCAGGTCGTCCAAATCGGAACCCCGCAGACGCAAAGGCGGCAGGTTGATCGGGATGACGTTGAGCCGGTAAAATAAATCCTCGCGGAACCGCCCCTGCTTCACCTCTTCCTGCAAATCCCGGTTCGTGCTTGCGATCAGCCGGACATCGACGCGCACAGTTTTGTTCCCGCCCACGCGCTCGAATTCGTGCTCCTGCAAAACCCGCAGGAGCTTCGACTGGAGACCCAGCGAGATTTCGGCGATTTCATCCAGTAGCAGCGTGCCACCGTTCGCCGTTTCAAAACGACCTTCGCGCCGTTGCACCGCTCCCGTGAAGGCGCCTTTCTCGTGGCCGAAGAATTCGCTTTCCAGAAGCGTCTCCGGTACCGCCGCACAATTCACTTTTACAAAAGGCTTATGCGCCAGCGGACTGTGTTGCACGATTGCGTGGGCCACGACTTCCTTCCCCGTGCCGCTCTCGCCCTGAATCAAAACCGTCGCCTGGGTCTGTCCCACTTTCTTCACCATCTCGAGAATATTCTGCATCAGGTCGCTGCGCCCCCAAACCACGCTGCCTCCTCCGCGCTCCGTCTCCTGCTGTTGGCGCAAGTAGGTATTTTCACTCTGCAATTGCCGGATCGATTCGAGCCTCTGCAAAACGAGATCGATCTGCGCGGGCAAGACGGGCTTGATCAGGTAATCGAACAAGCCGATTCGGATCGCCTCCAATGCCGTCTCCATCGTCGCGTAACCGGTCATCAAAATCCCGTATGTTTTGGGAGCGATCTGCTTGAGTTCCCGCAAGAGGTCGAGTCCGCTTCCATCCTGCAAACGCAAATCGACCAGCACCAAATCGAATGGGTCGGTGTGTAACGCTTCCTTGGCCTGCAAGCTGGATCGCACCCCCAAAGCAGTGTAATTTTGCGACGTCAGGTACTCAACCAACATACGACGCAATTCGTCGTCATCATCGACAATTAAAATGCGGTCTATTCTCATGGATCAAAAACGGTCGACCTTGATTAGGAATAAATTGCTTAGTCTAGTTACCTTTTTACCGGCAATTTATGCCTTTAGGCAAGAAATTACGTAAAACATATCATCGAATCGATGATTAATTTCCTCTTTTATCCACCTTCCGCTAAGATTTCACCGTGACCTCCTTTTTGTCCGCCGAGCATCACCCCGATTGTTATCCCTCCGATGCGACAGAAACTCTCGCTTTCTTCCGAAACGCTTTCGACAGCCTTCCCTCGGATGAATTGCCACCTGTTCCAAAAAAATCATCGCTCATCGGCGTGGTCACACCCCATATCGATTTTCGCGTCAGCCTGCGCGCCTATGCCGCCGCCTTTCGTCCTCTGCTCAATGAACCTCTCGCAGATACCTACCTGATTCTTGGTGTTGGTCATCGCTCTCCCCTCGAATGGAATCTCGACCACCGCGATTACGTCACGCCACTGGGTCGCGCTACCTGCGCAAAAAAATTAATCGATCAACTCGTGACCCGAACAGACCCCACACGCCATTTTTTTCATGAAGCGCATAACGGTGAACATTCCATCGAGTTTGCCCTGCTCTGGCTCCAGGCCCTTCACCGACTTCATCCCTCCAAAAGCACGACCGGCTTTCAATTTATCCCTCTCCTCTGTGGCGGACTTCATTCTTATGTCGAAGATCAGGTCGAGTGGAAGGACCTGAAGGACTTTCATCGGCTCAGCCGTTCCCTCACCACCCTCTTTAAAAAATTTCCACCCGGCGACAAACTGCGGATCATCGTCAGTATCGACGGCTGCCACCTCGGTCCCCGCTTTCACCATCCCTTCCAGGTCACCCCCGCCTTGCTTCGCGCCACGGCCTGGTGGGAGGAACAACTTTGGGCCCACGTCGCCAAGGGAGATGCGCGGGCGTTCCTCGATTGGTTCCGTCAGGAAGGCAACGACCGTTACTTCGACGGCGTTGGGGCGCTTGCCCTTTTGCTAGCCTCCGGTGCGGGGAAATTCACCATCCAGCGTACCTTCTACGAACAATGGTTCACGGAACAAGACACCAGCGCAGTCACTTTCTCCAGCGGGCGGGTCCTGCTTTAAACCCCCAGCGTCATCTGCAACTCGCCGGGACGCCGGAAATGTTCCGTGCGCAAAGCACGCATGCGCGCGCCGAAACCGAGCCGCTCGCGGAAAACGTGGAACATCTGGTGGACCTGTTCCGCATAAGGCCCTTCGCCCCGCATCCGTGTGCCAAAATCGCTTACGTTGAGTTTGCCTCCGCGCATCTCCCGCACCGTGCCCAAAATCCGGTCGAGCTTCTCCGGAAAATTCAACTTCAGCCATTCCTGAAAAACGTCCTTCACGCCGTGGGGCAGACGCAGCATGGTGTAGCCAGCCTCGCTCGCGCCTGCGTCCTTCGCCGCTTCCAGCACCGACGGAATCTCCCGGTCGTTCAGCCCCGGGATAATCGGCGCAACCATCACCCCGACCGGCACACCCGCCTTCGCCAACATCTCAATCGCGCGCAACCGGTGCGTGGGACGACTCGCCCGTGGTTCCATCTTTGCCGCGAGATCGGCGTTGAGCGTCGTGATCGAAATGTAAACGTGGACGGCATCGAAGCGCGCCAGTTCCTTCAGCAAGTCGATATCTCGCGTCACCAGAAAATTCTTCGTGATGATCGAGACCGGATGGCGAAACTCGGCCAATACTTCGAGACAGGCGCGAGTGATCCGAAAATGGCGCTCGGCTGGCTGATAACAATCGGTCACCCCGCTCATGCCCAACACCTGCGGCTGGTATTTTCGATGGGAAAGCTCCCGATGCAGCAGCTCCGCCGCCCGGCGCTTCACCATAATTTTCGTTTCAAATTCAAGTCCCGCCGAAAGGCCGAGATATTCGTGGTAAGGCCGCGCGTAACAGTAAGCGCAGCCATGCTCGCAGCCACGATAAGGATTCACTCCCGCGCTAAAACCAACATCAGGACTGTCGTTGCGCGTGATGATCGTTTCGCTCTGGTCCTCCAAAAATATCGTCTTCGGATTTGGCTGAGCTTCGCCCTCGGCACTCGGATCGTTTTGCACCACGTCTGGATCAAGATCCAGTGCCAGCTTCTCAAACCGATTTGGCAAATCACGCACGGCCCCGCGACCGGTTCGAACTTTGGTAAGCAACTCCATGCCTTATAATACATAAGTATAATAAACTTGCAAGCTGATTCTCCTGTAGCTACCGACTATTTTTGATGTGATCGACTTCAATGATGACACCTGACGAGTGGACTAAACTTTTGGCATGTGAAGAAGCAAGGTGCGACCGCAACTATGATCCGGTCCTGCACTGGAAGCACATTCAGGAGACAATTACTTGGGCCGAGGCGAACACGCCCGAGCACCTGCGACGAAATCATCCGCGGGTGCCAAAATCACTCAATCCGACTCTTTGAACGGATTCAGCACCTTCACGCCGCAGTGGCGGAAATCCTTGTCGTTGCCAGTCACGATGGTGAGACCATGCCGACGCGCGGTCGCGGCGATGTAGCCATCTTCCACGGGCATCGAGCGGCCTTTTTGTTTAAGCAGGAATTTTTGCTCGGCCCAGACATGTGCGGTTGTGCTATTGAAGGAAAGAATGCGACCTTCCAGTGACTCTTGAAAACGGGTCCACCAGGTTTGGAGCAGGGATCGCCGACGGCCCTCGCGGGTACGAATCCAATAGGCGAGCTGCGCGATGACAATCGTGCTGGTATAGCAATCATCCCGATTTGCTTCGAGCCAAGTAATGACGCGTGGATTACCGTTTTCCTTGGCCGGTTGGCTGACCACATCGGTGTCGATAAGCCAGCTCACAACTTGATCTCTTTGGGCAACTCCCGGCTGCGTGGTGGAATATCATCCATCGAAACCGGACATTGCTTGAGTACGTCAAGCCAATCGACCTTGCGCTTGATTCGGCGCAACGTGATGACGTCGTCGTCGTCGTCGTAGAGCGCCTCGAAATGCTCACCGGGTTGGGTCTTGACCAACGCCTTGGGTACGGTCAAACGATGCTTGGCATCAAGCGTGACGATCATAGTGGGATTGTCCCACTTGATCGGTATCACGTCAAGATCGAGACTTTTTGGCAAATAATGGCAATTGCTCTTTACATGTATCAAGATATAGTTTACGTTTCTAACTCTATCAGACCATGGAAACATTGACCGGCAATCTGCCCCCCGGATTGCGCCCTGTAGCCCGACGACTTGTAACCGAAGGCGATCTTAATCAACAGACTCGTCGCATCGTTATACCGCGTGCGGAGAGACCCGTTCTCCAACCCGAACCGGAGATCCCTTTAGCCAGGCTAACGTCAGTAGAAGAAGCCGCCCCCGCAGTACCAGTAAAAACGGGCTTTTACCTGTATCCGTGCGAAGACCAGACCCTTCTCGGTTTGTTTCCCCGCGGTATCCATATCACCACTGAATGGCTTTATGTCGGTCGCAATCCCTATAATGAAATCGAGGCGTTTTTGGCCCTGGTCTTGAACCGCGACGAAGTCTCCATGGTCCATGCCGCCCTGATGGAGTTTGAAGGCAAAGCCTATGTGGTGGATTTGGGATCGAGCAACGGTACCAGGATCACCCGCGATCAGACTTCTTTTGAAGTGGCGAACGAGCCCATGGAATTAATCTCCGGTGATTTTCTGGAGATTGGCCCGGTCTTGTTCCGTATCATCAATCAGTGATCGATTTTTTGCTGGATACCGGCGGGTCGTGCGTTTACCCCAAGCCCCTTTCTTCCAAGTCATCTTCGTCCCAGCCGAGATGATGGCCGAGTTCGTGGAGATAGGTAAGCCTCACCTGCTCATCAAAGTCTTCACCGTCCTCATCGCAGAAGTCGGCAATGGTCGCCAGGTAAAGGACGATGGGGCCGTTCGCCACGGAGACTTCCCCTGGTAAGAAATGGCCGTAGGTACCCAGGATATCGGGATCGTCTTCACATTCGGTCTCGAAAAGAAACGGTACCTTTTGCGCCTCAGCCCGGACTTCGAGTGGCAGCTTGGCGATGGTCTTTTCGATCACGCGTTGCGCTTGGGCTTTGAGTGCTTCCCAGTGCGCCGAATTCATTTCGCCAACGCCGCCGTTTTGCCGCGCTTGGCGTGGACCTGAAGCAGCGCGACATCGGTCGGATTGATGCCCGAGATACGGGCGGCCTGGCCGAAGGTGCGAGGCTGAATCTTCTTCAGCTTGACCCGCGCTTCCGCTTTCAGACCCGGCACGGAATCAAAATCGATCCAGTCCGGGATGCCCCGTTCCTCGTCGGCCCGGTTGCGGTCGATGTGGGCCTGTTCACGCCGCAGATAGCCCTCGTATTTGATCTCGGTTTCAAGCTGCGCGGCGACCTCGGTCTCGACCGTCTGAAAGGGTGCAGGCAGGTCGGCCCACGCCACATCAGGCCGCTTGAGCAGATGCGCCCAGGATTGACCCTCCTGTTTCAAAGTCGTCAGCAAACGCCGCGTCTCGGTCAGGGCTTCCTGCTTGGCCCGCAATTTCGCGGTTCGTTCCGGCGTGGCCAGACCCACTTCGGCCCCAAGCTCGGTCAGGCGCAAGTCGGCGTTGTCGTGCCGCAGCGAAAGCCGGTGCTCGGCGCGGGAAGTGAACATCCGATAGGGCTCCTCCGTACCCTTGGTCACGAGATCATCGATCAGCACGCCGATGTAAGCCTGGTCCCGGTGCAAGATGAGCGGTGCCTTGCCCTGCACCCGCCGCATGGCATTGATCCCAGCGATAAGCCCCTGCCCGGCCGCTTCCTCATAACCGGACGTGCCGTTGAGCTGACCGGCAAAGAAGAGACCCGCGACCCGCTTCGTTTCCAGCGACGGCTGAAGCTGCGTGGGCGGGCTGAAATCGTATTCGACCGCATAGCCGGCCCGCATGATCTCGGCCCGTTCCAGGCCCGGTATGGAGCGGATGAAAGCCATCTGGACTTCAAAGGGCAAGCTGGTCGAGCAACCGTTGATGTAATACTCGTCCGTATGACGGCCTTCGGGCTCCAGGAAAAGCTGGTGTCGTTCCTTGTCGGCAAAGCGGACGACCTTGTCTTCCAGGGAAGGGCAGTAACGTGGACCGATACCTTCAATCCGACCGCAATAGAGGGGCGACTTGTCGAGATTGGAGCGAACAATTTCGTGGGTCTGGGCGGTCGTGTAGGTAATCGCGCAGGCCAATTGTTCCACGTGGAACATTCCGTCCCGCCATTCGTTCAGCGTGAAAATATCATCCCGCCCTTTGCGTAGCGTTTCCACCAGATAGCTGAACGGCTTCGGCGGGCGGTCGCCTTCCTGCAATTCCATTCGGCTGAAATCGATACTCTTTTTAAGCAGGCGAGGGGGAGTGCCTGTCTTGAGCCGCTTCAATTCAAATCCGAGTTTCAGCAATGAGGCAGACAATCCGCTGGCCGTGTCGCCCATCCGCCCCCCCGGTGTATTTCGAAGTCCGACATGCATCAGTCCCTGCAAAAAAGTTCCCGTGGTCACGATCACGCATCGGCTGCGATAGGCCACACCCAGTTGTGTGCTTACGCCTATCACCCGATCTCCTTCGACCAGAATCTCCGCGATATGGCCCTGCTTCACATCGAGTCGTTCCTGTCGTTCGCAGGTCGCTTTGGCGCGAAATTGATACGCCTTTTTATCGCACTGGGCTCGCGGTCCACGGACGCTGGCCCCCTTTGATGCATTCAGCATGCGGAACTGGATGCCGGTGGCATCGGTATTCAGTCCCATCTCGCCGCCGAGCGCATCGATCTCCCGTACGATTTGACCCTTGGCCAGTCCGCCGATGGCCGGGTTGCACGACATCTGGCCGATGGTGTCCAGGTTCATGGTCAGGAGCAGCGTCTCGCCTCCCATTCGCGATGCAGCCAGCGCCGCCTCAAGTCCGGCATGTCCCGCACCGATCACAATAATATCGTAGGTTTTGGGGTATTCGAACATGGCTTGGTCTAGTTTATCGTAAGGCCGTCTTGCCGACAAGAACTCGCCCATCATCTGCTGCGGTTCATAGAACATCGCTACAAAAATTCGCCAAATTGGAACACTCTTGTCGCCTTTCCTTCATTGACAATCCGCCAGATACTTTGTATCTTTCACCTCCCTCGGTTTTTTGTGCGCCGACATAGTCACCACAACCAAATCGGCACCCCCCCTTTCCTCATGCCTCTTTCTATCCGGCCCTATTCATCCTGTGTCATCAACTTAGATTTGACACGAGCTTGACCTGCGCCTGATAATACACTATTCCTATAGACTTTATGAATAAACCTCTCTTCGCTCATCGTCCTCCTTCCGTAGGCGTGCATCTTCTGAGCGATCCTCTTCCCGAATTCATCGCGAATGCTTCCTTCGCGAGCGCGAGACAGGAAACTTTCGATCAGACCAAGCGATCCACCTCCCCGACCAAAGCCAAAAAAAGACGTTCGCGATCCTAAGGCCGAAACGAGCTTAGCCGCGCTTCACGCTTGGACTATACTGATTGCAGGACTACGTTCCTGATGCGTCCATGAAACATTACGTTGGTATCTCACTCGTTCTGGTCACGCTCGCAGCCATTATCTTTGTGGCCGTGCGCAGTTGTACGTATGCCGTCGACCACACCGTTGACCAGGTTCGCGACGCCTTCGTGCAAGTCTTGCGGGTGCAGCCTCAAGTCACCGTCAACCAGCGGGTGATCATGACGCAAACGGCACCCATTGCCGAGTTCGCCGTGGTGAGCAAGGAGGAACTCGTTACTCTCGGTTTCACCGAGCATCTCGAAATCTGGTCCATGCAAATTCCGTTGACCGAAAAAAAAGTCACAGTTGAAGCACCCTTCCGGCTCAAAGCGGGATTCAATTTGCAGGAACCGTTCACCGTCGAAATCAACCCAACCACGCATCAAGTCCATGCGTCCATGCCTCATGCGAAAATTTTATCCGTCGAGCAGATAGGCGATCTGGTTTATCACGCGGAAGACGCGACACTCAACCGCATCACCGACGAGGAACGCGCGAAAATCATCAACGACCTCCATTCCACCGCGAGCGACTCAGCCGAAAAATCGAGTTTAAAATCGGACGCAGAACAACAAGTCACCCAGCGGTTGAAAGATCTGATCGAACATAACGGACAGCCGGTACAAATCGAGTGGACAGGCACCGCATCCCCACCATCAAAGCCGTCAGGACCGATCATTCCGTAAATACTTTTGCCTTCCAGAGAAAGACGATGTTTCAGAAAGATTCGTCGCAAAATACACTTCTGGTCGGGCCAAAATCGCAGCAAAATGCAACATACTTTACGATCTAAAGCGTTGTGATTAAGACGTAAGTAACGATTTCACGACATGGCGCTACGACATAAATGTCATCGATTCAGACAATCTCAAAAGAAAGTGATTCAATTATATCTCTAAGTAGTTGATATCAAGCCTAAAACCTATAAACGGTACGGAGCCTGCGTGCAATTACACCAATCAGAAAGAGAATAATTATGCCAATACCTACCCTGCGCCTTAATCCCTCCTTGGAAAGCACTGCCTCCGTGGGCGAAACCATCCAATTTCGACCTTCCCTCTACGATAACAAAGACGCCTTTACCGAACGGGTGGCCCCCATCGGGATGGCCGCGATGTATTTCGGCAGCTTTTCCCTGGCCCCCCAGGATGCCGCACTTTCACGCCAAGCTCTCTTCAAGCTGACCTTTGTCAATCGTCACTTCCTTCAATCGGCTGGACTACGGATCCTGGTTCGGCGTCAAACGGCCGTTCTTTCCGGTCAGGTCGCCAATTCCGTCCTTGTAACCCTCAGCGAAATCCTTGCGCGGCAAATCGAAGGCATCAACCAAGTCGTGAACGAAATCGAAGCCCCCATTCCTGCCAAATCGGCCAAACAACGCGATGCCGAAATGGTCCGTGAATCGGTCGCGCTTTTATTCGCGACCGACCAGACTTTGCGTACCGGGGTGCAAATCCAAATCCAGGAAGGGCGCCTGAAGCTCGAAGGCCAGGTCGCTTCTGCCGCACAGAAAAACTGGGCCGAACAACTGGTCCAGGCCGCAGGTGGTGAACTCGATTCCAAGCTCAAGATTGGCGCATCGGCGGTTGCCACTGCGACCAATCCGGCTGACGTCGACGATGAATCGCTCCAGGCCTTGGTCCTGGTCCGCCTGCGACTTGTGCGCGAAACGGAGCACCTTCCTCTGCGGGTCAAAGCCCATCGTGGCGTCCTCACCCTGCAAGGCAAAGTTCGCACCGAGGCCTTGCGTCAACGGACCGAAAATCTGGCCCGTTCCACGCTGGGATTGCGCGAACTACGCAGCACCCTCACCATCGCAGCGTAGGCCTACAGCACCGCTGCCGCAGTCTGAAAAACCTCCTCCACGGTCAAGTTGGCCAGGGACGGCAAACCCCGTAACGTCTGGACGCCTGGACGTGGCGGGGCCCAAATGGCCGGGTCAGTCGGACCAAATAGAGCAATGACCGGTAAATCCCGCCGCGCCGCTGCGGCCAGATGGGTAATGCCCGAATCGTGGCCAAGAAAAAGTGTCACCTCCCGAAAAAGAGCGGCAAGGATGGGCAACGGCAGCCAACGGGCCCGCAAAAGCGGCAACCCCTTCCATGCTTCACTTAAAAATTGCGCCGGTTTCGCGTCGGCCTCACCTTCGACCAGAAGCAGCGCAAGATCGGGCGAGACCCCAACCAAACGACGACCCAATTCGGCCCATGATTCCACCGGCCAATTCTTGGCCTCGCCACCACTGCCCGGATGAATCGCCACCAAGCGTGTCCCAGCGCCAAGCCCAGCCAGAAAAGCACGGGCCGCGTCCACATCACCGGGAGCGGGGAAAAGATCACTAGCCGCATCCGCCGCCAGCTCCAGTCCAAGCGGTTCCAAAATACGCGCGAAATGACGGGCTGCCGGCTGGTCAAAAGCCTCCGGCACACGCGGCGAATAAGTCAAGATGCGACCGGGATCGCAGCGTTTCAGGTTCGCCTCAAAAAGACCGTCCGGGTCGTAAAAATAGGAAAGAACCAGGTCAAAACCAGCGACATAATCCATCCAGGCCGGGTCGAGCACAGCACGAGGCGTGAAGAATGCGCTGAGCGGTCCATGGTTCACCGAACGAACCGCATTCAGGTAATATCTTCCTAGTCCGATCTCCGCGAGACGGGGATGTCCCAAAACTTCAATATGGGCATCGGGCCAACGCTCTCGAAGCAGTCGCAGGGTCGGAAGAGAGACTACAAAATCGCCCAACGCACCTCCCCGAATAAACAAAATTTTCATAAATAAAAAATGCCAATTGTATCACGGCCTTCTAGACAACCTTACTTTGGTAGTTTAGTGTAGTTCCATGCGTGTCTTCGAAGTCATTCTTCGTAGCGGTGCCAGAGTCGAAGTCACAGCGGAAATCTTTGACGAAGATTCTGGGGGTGGCGATAAAATCCAATTTTATCGCGACAAGGGCTTAAGAAAGATTGTCGCTTATTTCAATAAAGAAGACGTCGCCGGGATCCTCTTCGGCCTCGATTACACCAGCCAATTACCGTCAAACAAGTAGTACGTCCGTCACTTCCAGAAAGCTATTGGATGTAATCTCTGGCCTGCTTTCACGTCATCTGCTCTTGAATCCACGGGTTTAGGGCATTATCTTACCGATATGGCGTCTATCTTCAGCAGGGACCCCACCGTACGGCCTCCGGTGCCACGCTACGCCATTGAACGAATCCAACGAGAGATCGAACATCTTAAAAAGGGCTCTTCCAGTCGTTACGGAAATACAAAGAGCTCGGTTTATACCCGAACGATTTTCGCCACCGCTCTCTGCGCACTTTTATGGCTCTATTTCATGGATCCGTTCCTTTACGCCTTCCATAAGAGCGATGCCATTCGGACTTATCTTTATCTTCACAACTACGGCAGTGAAGATAAAGCCAACACCCTGGCTGCCAGCGGTATTTTATCCGAAACTGAAGTCAACGATCTTAATCACCAACAGGGCACCTTTCAGGATTATTATTCTTCACCACAACAAGCTGAACAAGCGGCCGATTCTACGGTTAATTACATGAATGGCCTGCATGAGTTGCGCACCGGTCAATATGAACGTCTCGATCCCATTGGCAAATTGCGCTATTTGCTCTTTGTCCGCCTGGGTCTGCTTCCCCCCAGTAGTTGGAGCGCCCTCAACCCCTCCGCCCTTGAGCAATAAGAAATGGGGCATGAAAGCTGTCGGAAAATTCCCCGTGGCAGAGCCTTATTTTAAAGACCCACCCTAAGTGGAAATCGCATCTGCCGCCGCTCCCATCCTGACGCAGCACGCCGCTGTAACTCCACTGCTCACCTGGAGCAGCGGGTTCGCTCTCGGCCTGACGGCGATCATCGCGGGGGCAATCAATTCCGTCGCTGGCGGAGGCAGCTTCCTCACCTTTCCCGCGCTGATGTTTTGCGGCGTCACACCCATTCGCGCCAACGCTACCAACACCGTGGCCCTCTGGTTCGGTTCGCTGGCCAGCGTCGGCGCCTATCGTCATCAACTCGCTGGCCAACGAAGCGCACTCATTACTTTGCTCATCACCAGTCTTGTCGGCGGATTGGCTGGCGCGTTGCTTTTGCTCTATACGCCCGAGGCCACCTTCAAGTTCCTGCTCCCCTGGCTGCTCCTTACCGCCACGCTCATCTTCATCTTCGGCAAACACCTCACCGCTGCGTTACGCCGGATGGTCCATCTCGATATTAACGACCCGCAGCATCTCGGGCCTTTCATTATTGGATGCAGCCTGCAACTCGTCATCTCCATCTATGGCGGATTTTTTGGCGGCGGCATCGGCATCCTCATGCTCGCGCTGCTCACGCTTCTTGGTTACGAAAACATCCACGCCATGAATGGACTCAAAACCGTTCTGGCCACGGTGATCAACGGCATTGCCGCGCTGGCTTTTGTCCTCGCAGGCGTGATCGATTGGCCCCAGTGCCTGGTCATGATCGTCGGTTCCATTCTCGGTGGTTATGGCGGCGCGGTCATCGCCCAGCGTGTCTCCGCTGAAATCATCCGCTACATCGTCATGGCCATCGGCACTGGCATGACAGTCTATTTCTTTGTGCGGTAATTTCTTAAATGGTTGCGGTCATACATGTGTGACAACGAAAGAAGGCGATATATTTTGATTCACAAGCGACCTGTTGCCAGCTTCTCTTAACGGCTCCGATTATGTCTCAAACGCTCCATCCCGTTATCGCCATTGATGGCACGGCCGCCTCTGGCAAAAGCACCTTTGCCCGCCAACTGGCCCAGCGACTCGGTTACACCTACGTCAATACTGGTGCGATGTACCGTGGCGTCACCTGGTATCTGCTGGAGAAAAACATCCCCTTGCGCGATGCCGAAGCTGTTACCCACGAGGTTCTGGCCGCCGGGGTCGAGACCCGTCTTCAGGACGGTGAACTCGCTTTTTTCATTGCGGGCATTGATCCACTGCCGCATGTCCGCGAAGCCCGGGTCAATGAAGCGGTCTCCCTGATCGCGCAAGTTTCACCGGTGCGGAAGCTTCTTGTCACCGAGCAACAAGGTCTTGCCGCGTTAGCGCCGCTGGTGATGGAAGGACGCGATATTGGCACGGTTGTATTTCCACAAACCCCCTACAAATTCTTTCTCGATGCCGATGCCGAAGTCCGTGCCAAGCGCCGCAGTCTGCAAGGCGAGGATGACTCCATTCAGCGCCGCGATGTGCTTGACCAGCAACGCCAGAATTCTCCACTTACGTGTGCGCCTGACGCGCTACGCCTCGACTCCGGTCGTGCTTCGGTTGAGGAGCTGGTCGGAAATGCCCTGCGACATCTCGCTTCGCGTGGTCTCGTCGTCCCGGCTGTTTAAAGCATTTCAACTAATGGACCGTGAGGGCATCTGCACTTACGCCTGATCCAAGCTGAAACGGGGTACTCGTGCTGCCCAATTGATTGTCCGTTAAACGAATCTTGGCGCTGTCCTTCCCCTCCAGATGGAGGAAGGTCCCCGCACCACCCTGCACCACAAATCCGCTGACGAGACTGTCCTTAACCGAGTCGAAGTTCAGGACGGAATCGGCCCCCTGATCCGCCGGGAGCGTCCAATGGGTAAGCTCCATATTTTCGACATCCTGGCAAAAAAGAGCGGGTCGTTGGTCCGCCGCCGCCAGATGAATCGTAAGTCCGTCTATCTTGAGACCTTGAACATGACGGATATAGGCTCCGTAAGCTGGCATGACATTGCCGAACATTTTCACTTCGGGATATTTGTCTTCGTTTTCTGGAAATATCGTTTGGGCATCTTCTTTGTGTCCGGCTCCCGGCAATTCAATATCGATGTTCTGCATCGATAAATTTTCAATGGGGTGATCGGGTATGCCACTGATCATGATACCGATACGAGTGCACGTTTTCGCTTCGATATTTTTAATTTGGATATCCTTGATTGACCCGATCGGCTGCGGCTGATCTCCCGGATGAAATGTACGCAAGTAGGCACCAAGACGAACAATGATGGGTAAATTGACATTGCTCATTTTGATGTCGGTGACCGTGATATTTTGCATCTGCGATCCGTCGACCGAGAAAAGCTTGATTCCACCTTCTTTGGCGCTGATAACTTCGCAGTTGGAGACCTTGATATTGGCAAAGGCCCCGACCGATTCCGTGCCGAATTTAATGGCACCTTCTCCGGTCTGGAGTTGGCAATTGTTCACCACAATATCCTGGCAGGGAGCCGGGCCGAGCGTCTTGAAGCAAATGGAATCGTCACCGCTGTGGATATGACAATCGGTGATCTCCATTTTCTCGCACGAATCAATATCGATGCCGTCGTTGTGAGGAAGCCCGAAACTCTCGATCTGAACTCCCTTGATCTGGATATCCTTGCAGCGGGAAAGATGCGTTGTCCAAGCGCCCGAAGCGGTTATTTTAACGTTCTGCAAGACGACGCCCTCGCAGCGCAACAGCCGAATCAGAAAAGGCCTTTTGCCCCATTGCTTATCTCCAGTGGCGGCCTGGGCCGCAGCCATTGCTTTACCCTGCCCATCGATTTCTCCCGGACCCTCGATCCCGACATGCTTGGCATCGACCGCAATGACAAAGGCATATCCAACCTGCACGCCGGTCCCTTCTTTAAAACCATCAATGAGCTGGTAATCGGCGAGATTGGTGCTGCCCAAGAGAACGGCGCCTTCGGCCAGCTGTAGGGTTACCCCATCCTTGATCTGAATTGTACCGGAAAGAAAACGTCCTGCGGGAAAATCAACCGTACCGCCTCCTTTTGCGCTACAGGTGTCGATGGCTTTCTGGATCGCCTCGGTATTGAGCGTCGTTCCATCACCAACCGCTCCGTAATCCGTGACATTGAAACTGGCAACCGGTTCCTGGGCTGGTAACAAAATGACGGAAAATAAAAGGAAGCCTCCGCATAACCAATTTCGTTTCAAAGGTAACCAACCGTGTCGGGCAAGGCGGGGAAATTTTTCCCGACCCAGTCGAGGATCAGCCGATCTTGGTGGCATGAGAATCGGACACCTTTACTCCTTGGCAGGCTTGGAGAGCAGGGCGAACAAAAGCATCACCGCACCGAAAGCGAAGAGGACAAGCCCCCACCAAAAATTGACGTTTAGATCGAGCGAACTTTTGTACAAATCACTGTCCGATCCAGTGGCAACGCCGTAAATGGCCAGCAGCGCACCGAGCAGGGAAAACATCATGCCGATTGGAAGCCGTATATCGAGACCCATAATTATTCCTTTTTACCAGAAGTAGAGGTTAAGACCGAAACAGACGATAAGCAACAGCGTGCCGAGAAAAGCCGGGGTGGCGTACCAAGCCTGATTGGGTTCGCGGACTTTTTCGGTCAATGAGTAGACCAGGCCCTTGAGGTCCTCATCGCTCTTGGTGCGAGAGGTGGCCAGCGAGATCACAATGGTGAGAATGAAACAGACCAAAAAAGCGCAGCTGGCCAACCAGAAATTTTGCGCCATTTCGCTGGGAAACGTTTGCAGTTGAGCAATCCATGCGCCCTTGATTCCTGGGGAATTTCCAACTGTGATCGTACAGCCATGAAAGAGCATCGAAGTCAGCGTGCCACCGCAAAGCCCGAAGAAGGCACCGTGGCTGGTCGCGCGCTTCCAGAACATGCCGAGCAAAAACGTGGCAAAGAGCGGCGCGTTCACAAAGCCAAAGACGAGCTGAATAATGTCCATCGCGTTGGCATAATTGCGGGCGATAAGGGCGCAAAACCCACTTAGAATGATACCAAAAAAAGTGACGTACTTGCCCATACTCATGTAGTGCTCATCGGGCTTGTTCGGCGCAAGGTAGGCCTGATAAAGATCGTAAGTCCAGACTGTGTTGAAGGCGGTTACGTTGCCCGCCATACCCGACATGAAGGAGGCGAGCAGAGCAGTCAAGGCCAGACCGGCTAACCCCGGCGGGCAATATTTTGTCACCAACGAAAGGATCACCCCGTTGTAGTCGGGATCAGCCTCCGCACCCTTTAGGCGTGCCTTAATATCGTCATCGCTCATCGACTGAGCCGCTTCGTCTTTCAAAAGAGCGGTGATTTTATCGGAATCCATTTTGCGACCGGTAGCAGTAGCTATAGCCGCTATGGCCGTATCACCCGACTGGCCGCTCTTGACGACGGTAATAGCTGCCTTGACGACGGTAACAGCTGCCTGATAGGAGTCATCGGAGATACTTTGTTGTGGCAGTTGGTAGCCGCCCTTGCCTGTGGAAGCCAAGCCAACAGCGATCATACCCGGCAGAATGACCAGGATCGGGAAAAGCATCTTGGGCACGGCAGCAATGAGCGGGGTTCGCCGCGCCGCACTCATGTTCTTTGCCGCCATGGCGCGTTGAACGACGAGAAAGTTCGTGCACCAGTAGCCGAATGAGAGCACGAACCCGAGCCCGAAAATCATGGCGAAGAGATCGACGCCCATGGGATTGGCCGTCGGCCCCGCGATGATCGGCTTCCAGGTGCTGGTCCAGGCATCGGGCCCAAAATCATGCGA
>Ga0206954_1071_pt2 | contig 19840 bp, 21 predicted proteins | sample Alteio_BWOrgHeat_37_FD_153250 | JGI IMG/M metagenome (GOLD analysis project Ga0206954, IMG submission 153250) | Enriched cells from forest soil in Barre Woods Harvard Forest LTER site, Petersham, Massachusetts, United States -... | ecosystem: Environmental > Terrestrial > Soil > Temperate forest >...
CAGTTGATTGCATCAAAAGTTAGCTAGCGCGGGACGCTTTATCGCGTGCTTCATGGCAAATCCAGGGATGATGGTTTACAGTGGGTTTTATGTCTCGTACTGGAGAAAAATTTCAGCGTGCAGTCGACATCATGGCGCGTTTGCGCGCACCTGGCGGATGTCCGTGGGACCGCGAACAGACCTTCGATTCCATCAAGCCTTATACCCTGGAAGAAACCTACGAGGTTTTCGATGCCATCGAGCGGCGCGACTGGCCGGAACTCAAGAAAGAACTCGGAGACCTGCTACTGCAGGTGCTCTTCTACGCCGAGATGGCCCAGGAAGATAAGCGCTTCAGTATCGACGAAGTGCTCGACGCGCTATCTGAAAAGTTGATCAGCCGGCATCCGCATGTATTTGGCAGCGTGGAAGCCAATACCTCCTCGGAGGTGGTGAAGAACTGGGAGGCGCTCAAGTCAGCGGAGAAGAAGGTTGCTCGTGAAGCAGTGGGAGCGGAGCATCCGCAATCTCTGCTCGACGACGTGGCGCGCGCCATGCCCGCATTGCTGGAAGCTCGTAAGCTTTCGAGCAAAGCATCGACTGTAGGTTTCGATTGGCCAGATGTCGAAGGCATCTTCGACAAGATCAAAGAAGAGACGCAGGAGTTGGAAGAAGTAGTCGCGCAGATTCCGAATGCAGGATCCAGTGGCATCGCGGGATCAAGGGCCGCGGCCATCCCCGAGAGTCTGAAAACGAAGGTGGAAGACGAGATCGGCGATCTTTTCTTCGCGCTGGTGAATCTGGCGCGGCGTCTACATGTGGATTCCGAATCCGCGCTGCGAGGAACGAATCAGAAATTCCGTCGGCGCTTTGCCGCCATGGCAGCGAGCGCAAAGAGCAAACAGCAGGATCTGAAAGAGCTTTCGCTGGATCAAAAAGAAGAACTGTGGCAGCAATCGAAGATGCTTGAAAGCCAGTCATCGTAGAAGACTGAGCGATCTAAGAAAACCATGACCAGCGCCTCCAATCAAAGAATCGCAATCGTCAGTGAGGGGATTGAGATATCCATTCGCCCCTGCGATACCCTTGACGAACTGCATGCCTGTGTCGGCCTGCAGAAAGAGGTTTGGCAGTTCCCGGACATCGACGTTGTGCCGGTACGCATGTTCGTGGTCGCGCAGAAGATTGGTGGACAGGTGATTGGCGCATTTGCCGGTGATCGCCTTGCCGGATTTGTGCTGGCAATTCCGGGCGCACATGGAACGACGTCTTACCTGCACTCGCACATGCTGGCGGTGCTGCCGGAGTTTCGAAATCTCGGACTCGGCCGCCGCCTTAAGCTGGCCCAGCGAGATGACGCTCTTCTGCGTGGATTCGATTTGATCGAGTGGACATTCGATCCGCTGGAAATCAAGAATGCATACCTGAACGTCCAGAAGCTCGGAGCGATTGCCCGCCGCTACAGCATCGACCACTACGGCTCTTCGTCTTCACCTCTGCAGGGCGGTCTTCCCACCGATCGCTTGATCGCCGAGTGGTGGCTGCATTCAAAAAGGGTTATGGCTGCAGTCGAAGGCGAGGGGCTTCCAAGGATAAACGTTCAGAAATCCATTCTGGTGCCCGCGGCAATTTATGAGTGGAAGAAGTCAGACGCCGAGCGTGGCAGAGCGAAGTCCGTCCAGTTAGAAAATCGCGAAGCGTTGCTGTCAGCGTTCAAAGCCGGACTCTCTGTGCTGGGATATGAGCGCGACCCTCTTGGGAATGGAGCCTTCCAGCTAGGTCACTGGGACGAAAATCTGAATTTCATCGAGCCAATTCCATGAAGATCGAAGCCATCATCTTGCGTGAAATTCGTATGCCGCTGGTCCATTTTTTTGAGACCAGTTTCGGACGCACTACCGAGCGCCGCATTCTGCTGGTAGAAGTCAAGGCCGAGGGGCTTACCGGCTGGGGAGAATGTGTTGCCGGTGAGCATCCGTATTACTGCGAAGAGTCGATCGATACCGCGTGGTATGTGATCGAGCGCGAACTGGCTCCGGTGCTGCTGGGGCGCGAAATACGCAGCGGACGCGATTGCCCTGCGCTCTTTGCGCGCGTTCGAGAGCATCGTATGGCGAAGGCGGCGCTGGAGAATGCCGTGTGGGACCTCGAAGCGCAAATCGCACAACAACCTTTATGGCTCATGCTGGGGGGCACGCGCGAGCACATTGCCTGTGGTGTTTCCATCGGCATTCAGAATTCGCCGGAGCAGTTGCTCGAAACCATCGACAGGGAAGTGCGCGCCGGGTATCAACGCATCAAGCTGAAATGCAAGCCTGGCTGGGACGTGAAAATCTTCGAGGCTGTCCGACAGCGCTGGCCCGAGATATTGTTAAGCTGCGATGCTAATTCCGCATATACGCTTGACGATGCCAGCCATCTGAAACAATTCGACGTTTTCAACCTGCTGATGATCGAGCAGCCGCTGTGGAGCGACGACATCTATTTCCACTCACTGTTGCAGAAACAATTGCAGACGCGCATTTGCCTTGACGAGTCGATCCGCAGCTGGCGCGATGCTGAAACCGCAGCAGCGCTGCATTCCTGCGGCATCATCAACATCAAAGTCGGACGCGTTGGTGGCTTCAGTGAAGCACTGGCGGTGCACGATGTCTGCAAGCGGCACGGCATCCCGGTATGGTGTGGCGGCATGCTTGAATCCGGCATTGGACGTGCGCACAACATCGCCCTTTCCAGCCTGGAAAATTTCTCACTTCCGGGTGATGTCTCGGCCTCAAAGCGTTATTGGGCCGAGGACATCATAGATCCTGAAGTGATGGTCTCACCCAAAGGCGAAATCGCTTTGCCGGTGAGTGCAGGCCGGGGATTTGAGGTGCGCGAGGATCGCGTTGCGCAGCTTACCGTGCGCAAGCAGACGCTTCGCGAGAATACGCAATCATCGTCCTCCGTCTCATAAAGGCTGAGATCCACTTGGCCAGAACCTGCATCCTTTAGCTAGGGGGAGCGCCTCCGCGCGGAGGTGGATTTTCTTTTCGTATATGCCTTGACACGTATATTCTATTGGGGGTATATAAAGAGAGTGGAATCTGTATACGAAATCATTGCGGAACCAAATCGGCGGGCGATCTTGAGCCTGCTGGCATCGTCTGAGCAGTCGGTGGGCGAGATCGAACGTCAGCTGCGTATGTCGCAACCGACCGTGTCAAAGCACCTGCGCGTGCTGCGCGACGCCGGGTTCGTGGAAGCTACGGTGGACGCACAGCGGCGTCTCTACCGGTTGAAGCCCGAACCGCTGCAGGAGGTGGATATGTGGTTGGCTCAGTTCCGCCGGTTCTGGTCCGCTCATGTGGACGCGCTCGAACGTTACCTTGATCGCATGGATGCGGATCAAGCTCGATCAACATCAACGAAAAAGAAGACAACGCGAAGCGGCCCGGGCCGCGAACGGGACAAAGGAGAAAAGAAATGAAAATCAAAGTGACCAGTGTATACGTGGACGACCAGGAAAAAGCTCTACGCTTTTACACAGAAGTACTGGGCTTTGCCAAGAAGGCCGATTTCAGCAATGGCCCATTTCGCTGGCTGACCGTGGCCTCGCCCGAGCAGCCGGACGGCACTGAACTGCAGCTCGCGCTCAACAACAATCCTGCGGTCAAAGCGTATCAGCAGGCGATGTTTCAACAGAACCAGCCCGCGATCATGTTTTTCACCGACGACGTTAAGGGCGACTACGAGCGCATCAAGGGCCACGGCGCCAACTTCACCATGCCACCCACCGACGTGACCGGCTCGACCATTACAGTGCTGAACGACACCTGTGGCAACCTCGTTCAACTCACCCAATTGGCACGTTGGTCAAGCTAAGGAGAAGCAGATGCCCGATCACGCGCAGTACACACCGGGTCCGGCCTATGAGGCGCAGATCCGAAAAGACACGGATCGAAAGGACAACAAGTGGACGCTCATTCTGGTGAGGGAACTGCGACGCCACACCCCGGAAAAAGTCTGGCAGGCGCTAACTGATCCGGCGCATGTGCGCGAGTGGGCTCCATTTGTAGTCGATGGGAACCTGGGTGCGTTGGGAGCCACGGTGAAGCTCACGTGGGTGGGAGCGCCCGGGGCGATTGACACAACCGTGACGCGCGTGGAATTTCCCAGGGTGCTGGAGTATGGCGATATCCGGTGGGAACTCGAGGCCATAGATGAAGGTACGCGCCTGACGCTGTGGGCCAGCATCGATCGCCGCTTTATCTCCATGGGCGCTGCCGGATGGCACATCGCTTTGGATGTGTTGGATCATCTTCTCGGCGGAACTCCCATTGGCCGTATCGTGGGTGGCGAGGGCTGGCAGCGACTGAATGCTGAGTACGCCGAGCAGTTTGGCATCGAGACACCTAAGTTGCCGCCTCGGACGGGGCAGAAGTGAAGGAGAGAAGTCATCATGAATCAAAGCACAATACGTTCGATTTTTCGCTGGATTCACATCATCTTTGGCATTCCGATCATTGGTTACATTTATGATTCGCCGGCGGATACTCCAAACTACGCCTGGTCGATCCGGTGTGTCTTTCTTCCTGTCATTCTCCTTACGGGATTGTGGATGTGGAAAGGCCATCTGGTGCGGCGGCTTTTTTCGAAGCGACCAGCGGATGCCGTGGATTCGTACACGAATGTGCGGTAGTCGCATGCAACATGATTTTGATCCATCCCATTCTGAGCGTGGAATAGCTATGCCAAACAAGATCATTTCGAAAAAGCAACACGAAGAACTACTTGAAACCTTGAAAATCCGTTTCGAGAAACACATGAATCGCCATCAAGATCTGTCATGGGCGAATGTGCAAGCCAAGCTGGATGCCAGCGCTAAAAAACTATGGTCTCTCCATGAAATGGAACGAACTGGTGGCGAACCGGATGTTGTTAGCCATGACCAAAAGACGGGTGAATACATTTTTTACGATTGCTCGGCGGAGAGTCCGAAAGGCCGCAGAAGTATCTGCTATGACGATGAGGCGCTGGCGGCCAGGAAAGAACATAAACCGGCAGACAGCGCTGTGAACATGGCAGAGGCCATGGGCATTGAACTCTTAACGGAAGCGGAGTATCGAGAGCTGCAGAAGCTTGGAAATTTCGATACGAAAACGTCGAGCTGGGTGAAAACACCGGCTGCGATCAGAAAGCTTGGCGGCGCTGTTTTTTGCGATCGCCGCTATGACACGGTCTTTCTGTATCACAACGGCGCAGAGTCTTACTATGCCGGCAGGGGATTCCGGGGCTCGTTACGGATTTGAATCTGCATCTTGCTTGCAATACAGCCCGTTGGTGGCATAATCCAGAGATGCGGCCCAATCCTTATCTTTACGCCCTATCTTTGCCGGAGAGGACGCTCCGAACCGTGGGAGCTCTTGGCGGCGGCTTGTTGCGGGGAATCAGCGATCTTGCACTGCCCACAGCGGTTCGTGACGCGGCGCTCTACCGGGCGACTGCCGGCATCGGTCTTCGTTTTCTCATCCAGGAAGTCGGCAATGTTGCCGGCATTTATCCGAATTCAGATCATTTGTCGCGGAAGTTTACTCTTCGTTATGCAGCCGGAACGAGCATTGAATTGGCCAGCATCTCGACCGTATTTGTTTCGCCAGTCTGGGTGCTTGCCGCTCTCGGAGATGCAACACGGGTGGCGAAGACACTCTATGCGGAAATTGGCGAGGCGCTGCAACAGGAAGGGCTGTTCGACCGCGATCACAACGAGAAATTCGAAACCATGGCTCAGTTGTTGGATGGCGTAGAACGCACCAGCACCCATCTTGCCCTCACGATGAACATGCCTCCGCTTGATATTGCAGGACTGCGCGCCGAGTGGCAGCAGTTTCGCGCCAATCTGGCTACCTTGCCAAGCGAATATTTGCCAAGTCCGTCCAAGATCGAGCATGCCTGGACAGATTTGCGCGACGCTTCCAAGAGCTCGCAACGGTCTGTGCTCGATGTTTCGATGGCCATGGCCCTTTCGGCGCGGCAGTCTGTGCCCAGCCATCTGCAGCGGCTCTCGCAAGGGGCAGCCATCGCAGCGCGAACCACGGGGATGGTGGTCGGGAATGTTTTTCTCGAGCACTACGCAGCCGCGTCTAAGCAAATCGCCGAAACCGGATTCGGTCCTTATTGGGCCACGCATTCGCGCCCTTACCTGGTGGCGGCGATCCGGAATTTTCTGCCGGAAAAGCCCACATGGCTAGAGCGGCAATTGGCAAAATAATGACTACCGCCAACCCGCAATCTCGAACGAAGAAGAAAGTGGAGCAGCGGAGAACGGAACTGCTGCGATTTAATGGCGCGGTCGAGCGCGACCCCGCCATCGATACGTGGATGAAAGAGCATGCAGGTACATTAGGAGCTATCGCGCAGCAGTGGTTTGAGATGATGCGCGAGTGCGGGGATGAAGTGCGGGAGCTTTTGCATGACGGCTGTCCGGTTGCCTGTTTGGGAGATGCGCCCTTCGGTTATGTGAATGTATTCACTTCGCACGTAAATGTGGGATTCTTTCGCGGCGCAGCACTGCCAGATCCGGCACGCTTGTTGCAAGGGACCGGCAAGTTCATGCGCCATGTGAAGTTGACACCGGGAGCGGCCACAAACGCTGCAGCGCTAAGCAGGCTAATCGTTACAGCATATGCGGATATAAAGGATCGCGTCGAAAACGGCTAGCTGAGAAAAGCGCGTGCTGCCATTGCTGGCCAAAATTCGCCAGCCAATTTTTCGGGGGTGTGGATGATAAAGAAGCAATTCCTCTTCGCACTTGTCCTGCTGTTACTGATTCCCGTGGCTTCGATGATGGGCGGAGTGATGCTCAACCTGATCCATCCTGAATGGGCGGCAGGTCATCCGAATTATGCGCGCAACTTCCATCTGCTAAGTGTTGTGAGAATCGTGTCTTGGCTGGCATGTGAAGCGGTTGCGGGGCTCTTGTGGCTTTTGGCGTGCTTTCTGGTGATCCGGTCGAAGCAGCGATCGCTGCTGTGGATGATTCTCGCGGCCTTTGGACCCTTTGGGTTCGCCGTGCTGGCGGTGCTAGACGATCAAGCGCCCACGGAGACAGACCGGTATGCCCGGTTTGTGAGGGGCCTGAACAAGTTTGTGCGGGTTGGCTACGAGCTAGGCAGCTTCGTGATCGTCTGGCTGCTCGCCTATCAAGCCATGGTTCTCATGCGCAATGTGATCGTCGTGTGCCAGTCGATCGCCACCGGAATGTCGATTGCGCAGGTCATCCAACTTCAGAATGCGTCGGGTGGAATGTGGGCGTTTGGCGAAATGATCGAAATCATGTTCATGGTGATCCTTTTCTACGTGCTGCGGCCTATCGTGTTTAACGTGGTGACTCGTCTGATGGGGATGATGGCGGCGTCCAAGACGGCTTGAGTTCTCGATTCCAGCAACCTGGCCAGTTGCCTGAAGTTTTCTTGATGCTCCGCGTGGGCCTACGGCAGTGAGGAATTGGATTTGTTTTGCTTTCCCAGGGCTTACGCCATGGGCTACCTTCTGTCGCCCCCTTCGGGGCTTAACGTCTCGTTGTGCCGTTATTCGCAAAGAAGGTGTACGCGAAAGAAGGTTTGCGCGCAGACTCATTCTGCAACTGCAGAACGGGCGGCCTCTTGAGGCCGCCCGTTCTTTTTATAGCTTAAATGCAGCTTTCCAACATCCGGCGAACTGTAAAGTGCGCCGGATGAAAACTTACTGTATCTTGCGGCTTTGGATGGCTCCGTTGAGGCCCTTGATCTCCAGTGTTCCCGGAGTGGTGCCTTTCAGGTTCTGCCAGTTTGGTTTCACGGTGATGGTGTCGCCGTGCTGAACTGAGACAGGCGCGAGCACCACTTCGGAGTTCGAGTTCTGCAGCGTGTAGGCGAGCCGGATGGTAACTTGTCCAGCGTTGCCTGCGTGCTGATAGGTGAACGTCTCCTTGGCGGCATCGAAGCCCATTTCAATCGGCGTGTTCTGCTTGCTGATGCCGGTGACATGTGCCGTGCGCACGGATTTATCGGCGTGGCGCACGTGCAGTTGCAGGTCAAACGACTTGCTTGCTGCGGTGGTGGTGAAAGCGAAATGGCTGGTGGCGGGACTATAGCTGATAGTCTCCTTGTCGCCGGCATTCGACGGGACGTCGTGGAGCTGGATGCCGAAGTCCTTGCCTACCATGTCCACCTGGTATTTGCCGCTTCCATGATTCTCGATGGTGTGGGTATAGGTTCCACCTCGAGCCAGCGCCAGCAACATCGTGCCAGGGACAGCTCTGCCACTGAAAACTGGCAGCACCGCGCTGTTGGGGATGCGCGTCTGCGGATTGGTGTTCCAGGTGCCGTTCGCGTTCAACAGCTGATGCCCGGCGGCGTCGCTGATCTGTGTAGTCTTGACCGACGTGCCTTGCACACTGCCGAAGATGATGTCGACCAAGCCGGTGAGGCTGGTCGGCGCAGCGGGAGAGTTAAAGATGGAATACGGAAACACCTCAATATTGGTGAGGCTGCCGCTGTATTCGCTGCCGTCACCGAGCTGATAGGTGTTGCTGGCGGCGTGAACCGTGATGCGGCTTTGTGCCAGAGCGCTGTTGTGATCTTCGCCGGCCGAGTAGGGCACGTTTGGATTGTAGTTCTCGATGGTGAAATCACCGTTGGGTTGCGGCTCGACCGCATAGGGTACGATGCAGTGGCCATTGCCGTTGTTTTGCATGCAGAGAACCGCGCCCTGGGCATTCAATGCGTTGGTTATCTCCTGCATCAGCCCCTGATGGGTGTGTGAACCGACTCCCTGGGTGATATACACATTGATGGCATTCGCGCTGGTCTGCAGTATGTGCTCTTCGTGTATGAAGTGGGAGAGGTTCGGCGAGACATTCTGGCCATTCGTCAAACCAACCCCTACGAGATCCCAGATGTCTGCTGGACCCGCCACACGCGGATAGCTATTAAGCGACGCCTGTCCGTTGAGGAAGCGCAATGACGACAAGCTGAAACCAAAGCACTGACCGCTCTGGAGGCTGGCATTCAGGATCAGGACGTAGATGAGCGAAAGGGGATCAGGAATACCGGTGCACCATCCAAACGGACTCACCTCGACCTGGCAGCCATACAAGTCCTTCAATTCGTCCCAGTTGTATCCGCCGACCATGGTTTGGAACTGATCACTGTTCACGAACGAGTAGCCATTCGTGCTGCGATACGTGGAGGGATCATCGGCCAGGCAGTGAAGCTGCGCTGGAGGATTATTCCAAGCATCGCCCGGTACTGAGACCACCAGGTTGGGGCCGGTGCCGCAGTGATACGTGATTTCCATTCCCTGTGTGCAAAATGTTCTGGTGGCCGCATGAACGCCCTCGCGCTGGTAAGCGTCCTGGGTCGGGGCCTTGTAGCTGCAAGTGGTTTTGTTGTTACAAGCCTCCGCAACAAACGGAGTGAGGTTTCCGTCGAGCTGGATGTCGAGGCATCCGATACGCGCCTTGGTCACCGTAATGCCGTGCGAGTCGGCAGGATGTACAGGAGGCGCAGCCGCGCACTGAAGCTGTGCCGGAGGGTGATCCCAGGCATCGCCCGGTACCGAGACGACCTGGTTCGGGCTGCTGCCACCGCAGCGATAGGTGATCTCCATTCCCTGCGTGCAAAATGATCTTGTCGCTGCACTAACGCCCTCGTGCTGGTACTCCGACTGGGTGGGCGCCTTAAAACTGCATGACGATCTGCCATTGCAGGCCCTGCCGACGATGGCGGTTAAGTTTCCGGTTCTCTGGATGTCGAGGCATCCGATGCGCGCTTCGGTCACTTCGATGGTCTGTGCTTGACACACTTGTACCACCAGGCATAGGAACATGGCAGCAATCACCAAATGCAGCTTGCCAGACACGGCATGAATTTTCATATGTATCTCCCTTAAGAATCGACGTGAAATGATGAGGCTTTCCAGACGGTGTTTATACGGATACACCGTCATTTTTCTAATCCGTCCAGCTGAGGGTAGCTTCGTGGTTGACCTTTATAACACATCGATCGCAACAGATCATCCAAAACCAGAATGCTTGGGGTGGAAATGTGGGCGTTAGGCGAAGTGATCGAAGTCGCTACCTGCTTCGGCCTATGGTGTTTTACATGGTGGTTCGCCTGGGCAAAAGGTCTATAAGTCAATAACCTGACAGAGGAGCCGGAGCTTCTTGATGGCATCGGCTTGAAGATTTCACTTAAGCCGCAGCTGGGCTGCCCAGGTAGGCATAGATCAAGCTGACAATCTCTTCTTCGAGAGCCGGATCTTCGAGCCACTTCGACTGCTCCATGACAGCGGCTCGCAAAAGCCCGGCTGCGGCACGGGTCATCACGAAAAGACGAAGCGGTGTGATGCTCGTGGCGTGGCTTGTCCCTGCTAGCAGCATCTGAAATGCCGCCTCGACCGGTTGCGCCAACTCTTCGCTCAGTCCGTTGGCGATCATAGCTTCAAGCAGATGCTTGCGAGCACGCTGGCGGCCGCCGAAGCCACGAACCATTGCATGGACTGTCGCCCGCACCGCATCTTCTCCGGAAGAACCTGCTGGTAGTGAATCCGTTGGCCCTTGCATGGCTTTCAACACTGCCTGCGAGGTTTTCGCAAGCTGCTGGCGGGCCAGGGCAATGAGAATGGCGTTCTTGTCAGGGAAATACTGATAAAGCGTGCCGATGCTGATGCCCGCAAGTTCTGCAATGGCATTGGTGTTGAATCCCGCCTTGGCTGGCTTGTTCAGAATCCGAGCCGCGGCCTCCAGAATGGCTATGACTGTAGCTTCCGATCTGGATTGCACCGGTTTTCTGCGATAAGAATCAATGGCTTGCGATTGCGGCATGCGTTTCTCCATGGCTCAGGGAATGCGAGTAGGCAAATATGAGCTTTGCTCATATATTACGGCTTATGCTTCCTGTTGCCTTAAATCTTTCCGCGCTTGCCGGCCTGACCGGATCGGCATACATCGCTTCGCGGCTTTCCAGCCAAGGCCGGATGCACCTGAAGCGCCTATGGATCATGCCGGCGGTGGGCATACTGACCGCCATTGCGGTGCATCGGCCGCTGGAGGCGACGCCATTTGGCTTCGCCCTGTTGGCTGCGGGACTTGTGATTGGTATCACAACTGGTTGGTTGCGTGGGCGCGGATCTCTTCTCCAGGTGGACTTGAACACCGCCAGCTTTGTAACCCGCCGTGGACGACGGATGCCCATATACGTTGTGGGCATCGGCCTCTTGGCCTTGCTGGCGTCAAATCTTTATGGGGCGCAGATGCTGCGTCTTTTGAATGGCTCGCTGCTACTGCAAATTGCGAGCGATTCGAGCCAACGGCTTTACTTGCTGTGGGCCTGGTTCCACGCCCATAAGCTGCGCGCCCGGAATGAGACACCAGCGTTGGACACGGCAGCGAGCGAGCACAACATCGTCATGCAAGAGAGGTAAGGGAAATGCGTATTGCATTTTTAGGTTTGGGCAACATGGGTTCTGGAATGGCCGGCCGCCTGCAGCAGGCTGGATACCATCTCCTCGTCTGGAATCGTACTGCTTCTAAGGCCGCCGAGCTTGCCGGCCTGGGTGCAACGGTGTGCTCCTCGGCAGTTGAAGCCGCCAGTCAAGCCGAGATCGTTATCAGCAGCCTCATGGACGATGCCTCAGTGCACGCCGTGTTTGATGGCGACGGTGGCGTTGCCCGAGCGATGCGGCCCGGCGCGGTGCATCTTTGTGTCACAACCATTTCACCGGAATGCGCCGATTGGCTGGCGGCAACGCATGCTCGCGAGGGCTGCCTGTATGTATCGGGACCAGTATTGGGGCGTCCTGACGCCGCGGCCGCCGGACAACTGGTGCAATTTCTGGCCGGGGACACAAAGGGCGTAGAAATCGTGCAACCGGTCTGCGCTGTCTTCGCTCCGACTGCCGTCCTCATGCAGGGGTCTGCGCGATTGGCGAACCTTCAGAAGCTTTGCGCCAATTTCTTCATGGCCGGGATGCTGGAACTGATGGCGGAGTGTCTTACCTTTGCAGAAGCAACGGGCGCGTCACGGACGATCATGGCGCAAATCATGAGCCAGTCTTTTGCCAACTCCGGACTGAAAGGTTACGTGCAACGGATGTCTGTGTGCGATTCCGACGGCGTCCAGGGTTTTTCGCTGCGCGGCGGCCTAAAAGATATTCGCCTCATACGGGACGCTGCGAGGAGCGCAGGATGTCCGCTCGATCTCGCCAACCTGATCGAAGAGAAAATGCGGAAAGGCCTTACGCTTGGATTGGGCGACGCGGACTGGAGCGTGATCCAGACGGTGACGCGTTTGCGTGCCGGACTCAGCGAAAGCAATCATTCGGAGGTTACTGTGGGTGGAGCCGAGCGCACTGCCAGTCTAATTTCCCGCTAGCGGATGATCGCCCGCCATAGCTTGCAATGTCAGCCCCTAGCGACATTTCCTGCGGCGGGATTTAGAATGGTCCGCCGGTAGGGAAGGAAGGCGAAACATGATGAAATTGTACGCACGGTTCTTTGCTCCCACTCTTGCGCTGCTGATGCAGCAGCCCGCCGTTGTGGAGATTACCTCCGAGCCAACTCATCATCAGGTTCTCCAGAACGACTACGTGCGCGTCTTTGACGTGCAGATTCCCACCAAGACCGCAACGCTGCCGCACCGTCATGGCAACGACTATCTTTTTGTTTCGTTTGGGGATGCCGATATCACCAATGCGAAGGTCGGCGAGCAGGCCGTGCGGGTGCAATTCAAAGATGGCGAGGCCCGTTATACGAAGGGCGGATTTGTCCACACGGTGACCAACAACGGCGACCATACCTTCCACAATGCGACCGTGGAACTACTGCAGCCAACTACGGGAGAGCACGCATGCAGCGAAGCTTGCGAGATCCCGATTCCGTGCGCCTCAGACGACAAGGCGTCGTGTCCCAGTGCGCGCAAGCTGTTTGAGTCCGATCAGTGGGTCGCCATGGCGGTGACCCTGCCTCCTGCGGCAACCATCGGCGAGCATACCCATCATGGACCGCATTTGGTGGTTGCAGTGTCAGAGGTGAACCTGAAGCAGAAGAAAGTAGACGCACCAGAGACCGCGTCCCATCTCGCAGCGGGTCAGGTCGCATGGGTGAATCCGGTAACCCACAGCATCAGCAATGCGGGCTCACAGACCATACGGATGGTGACGGTGGAGTTTAAAGTTCCGAAGACGTAGTGGTCTGTACTTTGCCGGTGAGATTTAGAACAGTCCGTCGGGAACCTTGCAATTTGAGTCAATTTCTTGACGCTCGCTTCGCTGCGCGTGGGCCTACGGCAGTGAGGAATTGTTTTTTTTGCTTTCCCAGGCCTCACGGCCTGGGCTACAAAATGTCGCCCCGCTTCGGGGGCTTGGTGCGTTGCAATCGTGAAACGTCTCGTGGTCTCAAAAGTCACTCAGCTTAAACGCATGGTAGACTCACTTCGTATGCGCACGGTGCGCGTCCTGTCCGCGGAAAGGGCGGCGCCCAACCGTAAGTTTCAAGGTCCATTTGTTGAAGACCTCTTTCGCCTGTCATGCGGACCAGGCTAACGAAGGAGGTTGTTTTGCATCTCGAACAACAGAAAAAACAGGCTCGTGAACTGCTGCGCGCTCTACGCCATGGAGACACAGCCGCACTGCAACGCTTACGAACCCACCATCTTCGCTGGGCACAAGCAGATGATGTCACTGTGTGCCGCGAAATCGCCTTGCATGATGCGCAGTTTGTCATCGCGCGCGAGCAAGGCTTTGCCAGTTGGACAAAACTCAAAGCCTACGCGGAGTCCTTCCCCGAAGCGCGGCATACGCGGTTGTTCGTCCTCGACATGCAATGGATCGAGGAACGAGCACACGGTCTTTTGCAGACGAGGCAATCGGCTGGTCCGGCGGCGCTGGAACAGATTCGCGAATGGCATCCGCGCTTTTCCAGCAGCTCGGACGCGGAAATTCTGCAGGCACCGTTTACCGAAGCAGATGCAAGGCTCGTATACGCTCGCGAGCACGGGTTCGATCACTGGGCTGAACTCACACAGCGGGTCGATGCGCTGGCTTCCCATGCAAGCACCGGAACCACCGAGCCTTTTGTTGCGGCCTTCCGTGACCTGCAAGCCGCGGACGTTTCGTCACTCAAGGCGTTGTTGCAGCGCCATCTGCAGCTCGCGAAAGAGCGTGGCACCAATGGGAACACGCTGTTGAATCTCGCGGTGAGCATCGCGGCAAAAATCAATCGCGATACAGGCATGGCGCTGGTTGAGGCTCTGCTCGACGCTGGTGCGGATGTGAACTGCGCCAACAACCGCGGATCGACGCCTTTGCATCAGGCAGCCTACTCCAACCAATGCGACATTGCCGAGGCATTGATTCGCAAAGTGGCCGATCTGGATGCGGAAGCCCACGGCTCGGGTGGCACTCCGCTCATCATGGCATTGTTTTGGGGACATCGAGATGCCGCAGATTTGCTGAGCCGCCATTCCATCGCGCCCGGAAATCTGCGTGTTGCCGCCGGCCTGGGAAATATCGATCTGCTGGAGCAGTGCTTCAGCGGAAAACACACGCTCACGCCCGAAGCGTGTGCGGCACGGGGATTCTATCGCCCCCACAGCGGATTTCCAGATTGGCATCCGTCATCGAATCCGCAGGAAGTGTTAGACGAAGCGCTGGTGTGGGCATGCAAGAGCGGACGCACCAACGTTCTTTCACGCCTCGTGGAAGCTGGAGCGCGCCTGGATGCCGATCCATATCGCGGCACTCCACTCATCTGGGCCGCATATTGCAATCGCATCGAGACAGCCGAATGGCTCATCGATCGCGGCGCAATCATCGATCGCAAAGCCACCTTCGGCGGCCTCAGTCATGGCCTGGGAGTGACTGCGCTGCACATGGCAGCGCAGTCCGGACACCTTGCCATGGTGCAGACGCTGATACAAAGAGGAGCCGATCCGGCGGTGCGGGACGATCTTTATCACGGCGATGCCGTAGGGCACGCAAACCACTTTGGACAGACCACAGTTCGTGACTACCTGTGTGCGCTCGCTTCTTGACGCTCCGCTTTCGCTGCGCGTGGGTCTACGGTAGAAATTTGTTTTGTATTTTTTGGCAAGATTCAGACTGGACGGCGTTCTAAAGATAGAGCCGAGGTCGTCTTATGGAAACTGTTGCCGAGAAAAAGAGCAGATTGAAAAGCCTGAGATTCTGGTCTGCCTTACTGGCTCTATCGAGTCTCGTAATTGGTGGAGTGCTTTCTAATCTTGAGAATAATCTGCCTTTCTTGCTGTTGTTCATGGTTGGAGCAGTCGGGACGTCGGTGCTGTCATTTATCTCAATGGTGCTGGGCCTGTCGGCCTACGCGCAAAGTCCTGCTGCAGCCAAGCGGCCTCTAGAGTTCGGAATTGCTGGGATTATACTCATATTCATCATGAGTGTGTTCATCCCAAATCGCGAGAACCCGCGCCTTGGGGCAAACGAAGACTCAGCCGTGGGCTCACTGCGGACCATTCGCATTGCAACCGATATGTATGCGAAAGCGCATCCTGAATGCGGATTCCCGGTATCCTTAGGAGATTTGTCTGATTTCGTCGACGGAAATCTCGCCAGCGGTATTAAAAGCGGATACAACTTCATCTACACACCGCGCAGCACGCACCACGACGGCAAGCTTGACGCCTACGATGCAATTGCAGCACCTGTGGTTCTCAATGTGACTGGTAGCCGCTACTTTTTTAGCAACGAGACAGGCGTAATTAGTTTTAGCAAATTGCGCGACCCATCTGGTAAAAAGCCTTTATAAAGGTCAACGACAAATAGCCAGGAGGTTGTAGAGCTAAAGCGGCGAACACCGACGCGCTCTGGTTGCTGGAGTTTTCGTGACGCTCCGCTTCGCTCCGCGTGGGCCTACGGCAGTGAGGAATTGGATTTGTTTTTGTTTTCCCAGGGCTTACGCCCTGGGCTACATAATGACGCCCCCTTCGGGGCTTGGCATGTCGTGGTCCTGTTATCGGCAAAGAGGGTGTATGCGAAGGAGAGTTGTGTGTCGAATCAGTCGAGGTTTGCGCTAGTGTCAGCATGAGCTTGCGGCAATGCTGAGAGAAATTTGTTTCGCACTTTTCGCAAGATTCATGCTGGCCGGCAAATGTTTGTCTATAATTTCCCAGCTACAGAAGCTTTTCATCGAAGGCAGACGAATGAGAAAGGTAAAGAACCAGTTTAGCGAGAGACTTAGCGACTATGTGAAATTATTCAAAGCTCTGTCCAAGTGTTATGACGAGGGTGATGAAATCGTTGCTTTGTCGCTTGCAACGGCGATCCGAGTTTTGGTTCATGATACAGATAAAAGTACATCACTTCTAACGCATCTTGACCTCAAGAGAGGATGGTTCTTGAGTTCAAACCTGAAAGATACAAGAGAAAGAGTTCACTTAGGTCTTGTGCGTCGAATTAACGTCGGGGTCCACGATGGAAAGGGTGGTGAAGCAAAATATTGGCCCACATGCGATGAAAGATATTTTTCCTCACCTACTCAGCACTTTCTTCAACTAGAGTTCGACAATTGGTGGACGGAGGTCGTGTTCAAGAATGATCAGCACGAACTGACTAGAAAGGATTTAGTGTTGACGGTCACCAACAAGGACGGTGGCGCTCACTTCGATGGCAAGGTTGAAGAAAAATATGATCAATTTCGCCAATATTGGTCAGGTGGATCTTGTCTTGTTGGGATTCACTCTGGTGCAAAGCGTGGGTACGACAATATCCCGATTTACCCTGCTATCAGGCAAATAGCCTTCGAGATCTTACATTCAGAGTTTGGTAATCTGGCACAGAAAAATTCATAAGAATTCCGAAAATGCACGAGATAACGCACCTGTCGTCGCTGCTTCTCGGCAATTGTTTTGAACATTCTCCGGTCCACTACGTATATCGCTATTATGCAAACCCGGTTAATCCTTCTTCTGAGTTTCCTATTCGCAGCGAGCATCCTAGGGCATGCTTCTGACCTTGCACTGACTAACGCGAAGATTTATTCCTCTCCGACTGATCTACCGATTGAGAATGGGACAGTCCTCATCCATGACGGTCGGATTGTTTTTGTGGGGCCGAGTGCGAAGGTCAAGATTCCGGCGCGGGCGAAGGTGATTGACTGCAAGGGGATGGTGGTTACTGCGGGCTTCTGGAACAGCCATGTCCATATTATGCCTCCCGCGCTTCTTCATGCCGCCGACTCGGGTGCGAAGGAACTGGATCAGCAACTGGAGGCGATGTTTAATCGCTGGGGCTTTACGACGGTGTTTGACATCGCCTCGGTGCTCGACAATACGCTGGCATTGCGGCGGCGCATTGAGGCCGGGGAGCTGCGTGGTCCGCGCATTTTCACCGTAGGCGAGCCGGTTTGGGCGGTTGCGCCTATCTATGTCCGTGATTATCTCAAGCAAAACAATCTTCATATCCCGGATACCAGCACGCCGGAGCAGGCGATTGCGCTGGTACGCGATCATGCGGCCAGGGGCGCGGATGGAATCAAATTGTTTGTGGCCTCTGACCAGGGCAACGGGCAGCCGGTTATGTTGCCGCTGGCGGTCGCCAAGGCTGCGGTGGAGGAGGCGCATCGCCACCACATGCCGGTGTTCGCGCATCCTTCGAATCTGCAGAGTATAGAGATTGCCCTGGATAGCGGTGTGGACGTGCTGGCCCACACGGTGGCGCAATCTCCGGCGTGGACTCCTGAATTTGTCGTGCGGCTCAAACGGGCGAACCTGAGTTTGATACCGACGTTGACACTCTTCGATTACGAGTCGCGCAAAGGGACTTGGCCCTCGGAGCAGGAGCGCCAGGCATGGATCTCCTTGATGGTCGATCAACTGCGCGTTTACTCAGCGGCGGCCGGCGACGTTCTATTTGGAACTGATATCGGTTACACCGACCACTATGACACTACCCTGGAATTTACGCTCATGTCTCAGGCAGGTATGGATTATCGGCAGATTCTGGCGTCGTTGACGACGAATCCGGCGCGGAAGTTTAAGGATGGTTCGCATAGCGGGCGCGTTGCGAAGGGAATGCGCGCGGATATAGTCGTGTTGAAAGATGATCCAGCGCAGGATGTTACGGCATTTTCGCGAGTGCGATATACGATTCGCAATGGCGATGTGATTTACGAGAGTGTGACACAATAATGCCGTCCCGTTTCGGGGCTTATTTATGGGGGCGGCGTTCCCACATCTTACGATGTGGGCTACATAATGACGCCCTTCGGGCTTGGGACGGATTTGTTGTGCGTTCTCATTTGCAATGGGGGATGTGATTTACAAAGGTAAGTGATTCGAGTTTTGCGGGCGGGTTAGGGCATTGAGGTATGTATATAGGGAAATTTCAAACCCCAGGGCCTAAAGGCCAATGATTTATGGATTCTTGGCGGCACGGATAAATCCGTGCCCTGACACCCAACGACGAGCAAGATGGCTTTTGCGGCGGAGTTGCGAGGTTAGGCTGCGCGCAGCTACATTAGGTGCGAGAGTTGGAGGGTGTACATGAAAAAGCCTGCCGCAGCGGTATCCGCCTCAGCATTGATTGACGAGAGAATCAAGCAGCTTGCGGACTGGCGCGGGAAGATGCTGGCGAAGGTGCGCGCCATCATCCACGCAGCCGACCCTGAGATGGTCGAAGAGGTAAAGTGGGCCAAGGCGACATCGCCGGGCGTTCCGGTGTTTTCGCACGGCGGTATTGTCTGCACCGGAGAGACATACAAGGCCGTTGTGAAGCTGACCTTTGCGAAGGGCGCTTCGTTGAAAGATCCTGCGGGTCTGTTCAACTCCAGCCTCGAGGGGAATGTCAGGCGTGCGATTGACATCCGGGAAGGCGGAAAGATTGATGAGAAGGCGTTGAAGGAGTTGATCCGTGCTGCGGTGGCGCTGAATCTTGAGAGCAAGAGTAAGCCGAAGGCGCGGCGAGTGGGCAGCAAATAGCGTTGATGAAAATGTTTCAAAGAGTGTGCAAGGGCTGAAGCCCGTCTCAATAAAGTACGCGCGTTTTCGCGCGGCCTGAAGGCCTCGCTCCCCCGATTAAAGTCGAGGGCAGATACCTACAGCGGCTAAAGCCGAAAGCCGTAGGGCACTTACGTGCTCTGGCATCAATGTATGCAATCACTGGCGTTTTGGATGATCGAACTCAGCCCGGCGAGAGAATTGCCGGTGACTTCATGCGTCTATTTGGGCACGTCGCAACAGGCTTGTGATGTCGTTTGATTGTTTGCTTGTGCCTTATCCGTTTGTGAACGCAGGAATTGGATTCCCTCGGACACGGTGAAGTCGCGAGGGGTTGGCTGAAAGTCGTAGGTGAATTCCGATTCCTTATAGATCAGCGTTTTGAATAGCAGCGCTTTGCCGGTGATGTCGAGCACCATGTGGGTGGTTTCCCAGCGCTGTCCGTCGATCTTGCTTTGTTCCACCGTGAATGATCCGCCTTTATAGAGGCGGCCTAAAATTCCCCAGCCAAAGTCGACATCGCGGAAGAGGTGAGCCTCGATCTTCGCGATGCGTTCTTCCTGCTTGTCGATATCGAGCGTTCCCTGCATGCCGACGAGCACCTGCAATTCGCGCGTTGGCGGATTCCAATGCGGATCGGGCGTGAACGTCATGTGGACTAGTGTGCCCGAGCTGCCCTGAATTGTGCCCTCATACTTGTAGATGAAGGCATCGGGCAGGGCCTTGAAGATTTTGGTGGCGTTCTCGTCGTCCTGTTTTTCTTCTTTTTGCTTCTTACGCTGGTCGTCAGGGCTATTGGCCAGCCGATTGAGGCGATCATCCTCTGCTTGCTGTTGTTCGGGCGTTAGATGGTTTCCGTTAATTTCGAGCAGGCG
>Ga0206954_1126_pt1 | contig 19827 bp, 2 predicted proteins | sample Alteio_BWOrgHeat_37_FD_153250 | JGI IMG/M metagenome (GOLD analysis project Ga0206954, IMG submission 153250) | Enriched cells from forest soil in Barre Woods Harvard Forest LTER site, Petersham, Massachusetts, United States -... | ecosystem: Environmental > Terrestrial > Soil > Temperate forest > O...
GCTGCGGGAAAGTCGGCTGAGGCGGCAGGTCGCTGGCGGACACTTGTGAGCCAGGCCGATGGTTCTGCGGCAGCGTGGTTGCAGGCTCACGTCGCGGAGACGTTTGTGAAAGCGCATCAATGGAAGGAAGCTGATGATGCGTATCAAAAAGCGCTGGAGACAGCCAATGCAAAGGGAAATGGTCCGAATACGATAGCGTCTTTACTTCGGGCTTGGGCCCAGATATTCAAGGACCGGAGCGATTGGGCAAACGCAGAGAAGTACTATCAACAATCGATAGCCGAAAGCGAGAAGATGGCTCGCGAAGGCCTGCTCATTGCAAGTAACCTCAATGACCTTGGCCTGATAGCTTGGAACCGAGGCGACCTGTTGAAGGCGGAGGAGTGCCATCGCCAGGCCTTGGACATGAGGCAGAAGCTGGCTCCTGAGAGCCTTGCCGTAGCTGCCAGCTTGGGCAGTCTTGGAACTGTAGCCTGGAGTCGAGGCGACCTGGCCAAGGCGGAGCAGTACCACCAACAGGCCTTGGACATCCAGCAGAAGCTGGCTCCCGGGAGCCTTGCCGTGGCCGCGAGCTTCAAGAATCTTGGGAATGTAGCCTGGAGCCGAGGTGATCTGGCCAAGACGGAGCAGTACCACCAACAGGCCTTGGATATCCAACTGAAGCTGGCTCCTGGAAGTTTGGTTGTTGCCGCCAGCTTCAACGGTTTTGGGAATATAGCCTGGAGCCGAGGAGATCTGGTCAAGGCAGAGCAGTACTTCGCCCAAGCATTGGACATCCAGCAGAAGCTGGCTCCCGGGAGCCTTGCCATGGCCGCGAGCTTCAAGAATCTGGGGAATATAGCCTGGAGCCGAGGAGACGTGGCCAAGGCAGAGCAGTACTTCGACCAAGCCTCGGAGATCTACCAGAAGTTGGCTCCCGAGAGCCTTGCCGTAGCCGCCAGCTTGGGCAGTCTTGGGACTGTAGCCTGGAGCCGAGGCGATCTAGCCAAGGCGGAGCAGTACCACCAACAGGCCTTGGATATCCAGCTGAGGCTGGCTCCTGGGAGTCTGGACGTTGCAAGTAGCCTCCACAATCTCGGGACTGTAGCCTGGAGCCGAGGAGATTTGGCCAAGGCGGAACAGTACTTCGGCCAAACGCTGAACATAGAAGAGAAGTTGGCTCCTGGCAGCCTTCATGAGACTGAAACCTTGAACAATCTCGGGATTCTAGCCAAGGACCGAGGCGATCTGGCCAAGGCGGAGCAATATTATGGCCGAGCGTTGAGCATTCAAGAGAAGCTGGCACCTGGGAGCCTTGATGTAGCCGGCAGCTTCAACAATCTGGGGGATTTAGCCAAGGACCGAGGAGATCTGACCAAGGCCGAAGAATACTACCGCCAAGCCCTGAACATAAGACAGAAACTGGCCCCTCCGAGCCTTAATGCAGCGTTTAACCTCGAGAGCCTGGGCGACTTAGCCGGCAAGCGCGCCGAGTTGGCCAAAGCGGAGGAATACTACCGAAAGGCGCTGATCATCCGGGAGAAACTGGCTCCCGCGAGCAGTGAACATGCGGAAACTCTGACTGCGCTGGCTGGAATTGAGCTACGCAAACAGCAACTGGACACAGCAGCTCAGCTGTACTCGCAGGCGCTCCATGTGCTGGAAGATCAGATCTCCCGTCTGGGTGGCGCTGGCGAAGTCCGCGCCGGCTTTCGCGCGCAGCACCAGGGCTACTACAAGGACTACATTGATGTGCTGGTGAAGCTGAATCAACCGGAGCAGGCGTTTGATGTGATGGAGCGTTCCCGGGCGCGAGGCTTGTTGGAGATGCTGGCCGCGGCCCACGTGGATATCCACACGGGGGGCGATCCTGCCTTGATCGCAAAAGAACGCTCATTGCAAAACGACCTCCAGGCCAAGACCGAACGGCGCGCACACTTGCTCAGCGAGCAGCATGGCGGCGATCAGATCAAGGTGGTGGAAAAGGAAATCGGCGATCTAACGGCCGAATACCAGGATGTTGAAGCGCAGCTACGTTCGAGCAGCCCGATCTACGCTGCGCTGACGCAGCCACAGCCGTTGAGTGCGAAGGAGGTTCAAGAGCAGTTGCTGGATTCGGACACGACCCTGGTGGAGTACTCGCTAGGCGAGGAGCGCAGCTACGCTTTCGTGGTGACGGCGAATTCAGTGATGGCTTACGAACTGCCGAAGCGGGCGGAGATCGAAGCGGCGGCACACCAAGTTTACGATCTGCTGACCGCGCCCAACAGTCACAGAAAAGGTGAAGATGACGAGCAGCGGCAAGCACGGTTGGTCCGCGCGCAGACCGAATACTGGAACGCTGCTGGCCGGCTCAGCCACATGGTTCTGGGACCGCTGGCCGGTCTGCTCGGCAAGCCTGCATCTACCGCCTACGGGGACCGCCGCCTCCACGACAAAAGGTTGGTCATCGTGAGCGATGGTGCATTGCACTATATTCCCTTCGCGGCGTTGCCAGTGCCGGATCAACCATCAGTCCCTTTGGTAGTGGACCATGAAGTGATCAACCTGCCTTCGGCTTCCGTCTTGGCGGTATTGCGGCGGGAGCAGGCCGGTCGCCCACGGGTGCCCAAGCAAGTAGTCGTGCTGGCCGATCCAGTCTTCAATGCGCAAGATGAGCGCGTGCGTCATGTTCAGGGCAGAGAAGAACAAAGAGCCGGTGAACAGCCAGCGGGAGCGGAAGACAATCATGCCCTGGTGATGGCAGACCCGGATTCCGCACGGCAGCTGACCCGTTCGCTGGCGGATGTAGGCGGTCCGCTTCACCTGGCTCGCTTGCCCTTCAGCCGGCGCGAGGCCGCGGCCATCTTGGGTCTTATCCCTGTGGGAATGGGAAAGCAAGAGCTTGATTTCGATGCCAGTCGGGAACTTGCGACCAGTGGGGAATTGGCGCACTATCGCATTGTGCATTTTGCCACCCATGCCGTCATCGATGACCAGCATCCCGAGCTTTCCGGCCTGGTGCTATCGATGGTAGACAAGCAGGGCCAGCCGCAGGACGGTTTTCTCGAGTTGCAGGACATCTATAATCTGGATCTCGCGGCCGAGTTGGTGGTGCTGAGCGCGTGTGACACCGGACTGGGCAAACGGATCGAAGGGGAAGGCGTGATTGGGCTGACTCGCGGCTTCATGTATGCCGGAGCCCCCAGCGTGGTGTCGAGTTTGTGGCGCGTGGAAGACTTTGCCACCGCCAAGCTGATGACGAGCTTTTACCGGTACGTGGAGCGGGACGGGATGCGTCCGGCGGCGGCTTTGCGTGCGGCGCAGCTTGAGTTGCGGAAGCAGAGGCCCTGGGTGGCCCCATATTATTGGGCTGGATTTACCTGGCAGGGAGAATGGAAGTAGCGAGCGAGACTCTCGCGCTGTGACTCCACGGTGCTGAAAATTTGTAGGACCCTATGACGAATCTGGATTCAGTGGTTCCGGAAGACGCGCTGACGTCGGAACAATTTCAGCGGCTGCTGCGGCGGTTGGATGATCATCCCGGCCGTGCTGGCGAAAAATATGAGTTGGTGCGCTGGAAGCTGGTCAAGTTTTTTCAATGGAGTTCTTACTCGGCCGCGGAAGAACTGGCCGATCAAACGCTGAATCGAGTTGCGCGCAAACTCGGTGTCGGAGCGGAAGAGATTGAGGATGTGGTGGCTTTTACCTGGGGCGTAGCGAAGAATATCAGGATGGAGGCGCGCAAGAAGAACTTCAGAACCATCGGTCTGGGAGACGTGCCCAACCAGAGCCTTGCTTCCGATGCCGGGAGCTTTGCCGAGGCGCTGCATAGGAAGATAGAGTGCCAGAAGGAGTTGCAGCGCTTGCATCAGTGTTTGGGGCGTCTGCCGGACGGGGACCGCGCAGTATTTTTGGCGTATCGTTTGGGAAGTGGGCACTCCGCGGAGGACCGGCATAATGTGGCCAAGAGATTTGGCATGACACCGGGCGCCCTTAGAGTGCGAATAAACCGGCTCAGAAAAAAGCTGGAGAAGTGTGTGGACCGGGGGCTCGGAGAGCATGAGATTCCGGGTCGCTAAAAGGAATGTAACAATTCGTATCTCGCAAGCCACATATAATAAGGATGCGTTTTCTATGGAGCCTCGCAAGGCATGACTGACAGAGTCGAACCGAAGCAAACGATGATCCGATATCTCGTGGGAGAAATGCCGGAGCCGGAGCGCGCCAGCTTCGAGGATGAATATCTGGACGACACCGGCTTGTTCCATCAGTTAGTGGAGCTTGAAAGTGACTTGATCGATCTCTATTCTCTCGGAATTCTTTCTGATAGCGAGCGAAGACAGCTTGAGCAACATTTTCTTTTGGATCCTGAGCGCAGCAAGCGGTTGGCATTTGCAAAATCGCTGGGCGGCTATTCCGATCCGGAAGCCGGCAGCAAATCTGGGGAAGCGGCCAAACCCAGTCCCGGGATCAGACCATGGTTTCGAGTCACCCCCCAATTTGCCGCAGCGAGTGTCTGCTTGGCGATGTTGGCGGCGATCTGCTGGCTCGCGCTCATGAATCAAGGGCTCAGGCGCGAGATGCGAGCGTCCCAGGCCCGGGAGGCCAATACATTCCAGGATGCGCGCGCTCTGCGGCAAAGATTAGACTCTTTAACGAAGGAACTGGGAGAAGGGAACGGTCAGGGAAATCAGATTGCGGGACTCACTTTCACCGACCAGAGTCTGGTTACGTTTACGCTGCGGGACGTGTCCCGGGGAAACGGCGAGGCGCCAAAGCTAGAGATTCCTGCAGCCACTAACTTTGTGGTGCTCCGTTTGCTCTTTCCCTTCGACTCGCATTCGGCTTATCGGTTGACACTTGAAACCGCAAACGGCAGAACGGTATGGCATGAAGAAAAAGCCAAGAGCCAGCTTGCCCGCGAGGGCAATCAGGAGATGGCCGTTGTGCTGCCCACAACAATTCTGCCGGATGGGGATTATGTCTTGCGGGTCAGCGCCGGCTCTGGCCAGCACATTGAAGATGTAGCCGGATATAGCTTCCACGCGGCTCACCGTTAGCGCCATCGGCGCTCGTATCCCTTAGATCCCGACTCAAACGAACGCCTGCCGTCATTCGCCGTTCAATCCTTTCATCCCAAGTAGTTGCTGTCCAACAGGGGAGTCCGGTTCAATCCGTGGCCTGGAATGCTCAAAAGAAATCTGTAACAATTCGCCGCTTCCGAGCCACCTCAAGTGAGGGCACAAGGCGGACTCGCTCTCACTGGCGGGTTGAAGTCAGCAAACGAAGCACATCATTAACCAAAGAAGGAGGAATCAGATGAACTGCGCGCGTTATGTCTGTTTTCTACTCGTATCTCTGCTATGTGCCGCCGTGGTCAGGGAAGACTCGGTCGAGCCAAGTATACATATGCTCTAGAAGTGCATGCGCTGGAATATCCATTTTTAAAAAGTTGATGAATGTAGAAAGGTTTTTTCGTATGAACCACTTGTCCCGAGTCTCTACCTCGCTGTTTCATGTCCTGATTGTTCTTGTCATTGTTTGCGCGCCGCTTATGGCACGGGCAACTATGGTGGCGACACCGGTCTTCAGCCTTGCGGCTGGAACCTATACCGGTACGCAGACGGTGACGATCTCGGACTCGACGAGTGGGTCGAAGATCTACTACACGCTTGGCACTACGGGCACAACGCCGACGACCTCGTCGAGTGTGTACACAGGCGCGATCACGGTGTCATCGAGTGAGACGCTTGAGGTGATGGCGACCGCTCCAGGCGACACGCAGTCCGCAACGGCCACTGCTGCCTACACAATTCTAGGTGCTCTGCAAGTCTATCTTTCTGCGCCGGGAGTGCAATCGACCTCCGTGACTGGCGCGGCAACGGAGACCTTTGACGGACTAGGCACAGGAATTCAGACGACTGCCTATAATTCCACTGCTGGAATAGGCAAATATACTGGCAGTTCGACCGCTCCGTTCGCCATCATGGCCAACAATGAGTACGGCGGAGCAACCGATAGCACGCACACCACTCCGACCAACTACTTCGCCGTAGGCGGAGATTCCGCGAGTTCCAATCCTGTCTACCTAACGCTGACCAACCCTGTGTCCTATTTCGGTTTTTGGTGGTCGGCGGGCGACGCGTTCAACAGAGTTGCCTTGTACTCCGGCAGTACCTTATACGGAACGTTCAGCACCGCGAACCTGTTGACGTTCCTGAAGAACGGATCCGGCACGATCACCGCCAGCAATGGTACCGTGTACCAGACGAGCGCCTACTTCGGCAATCCGAATATCACCTCCAGCGCCAATGACTCAACAGAGCCGTTTGCATACGTCAGTTTCGTGGTCACCGGCGCAACAATCAATAAGATTGCCTTTTATAACACCGAGTCCAGCGGCACCTCCTTCGAGAGCGACAACCACAGCGCCATCTTTACGGGCAATGTCGTGACGATTCCCACAACGTTTGTGCCAGTGGAGACTCTGTCACTCGGTTCACAAGCTGTGCAACCTGTTTTCTCTCCTGTTGTAGGAACCTATGCAACACCGCAGACCGTAACGATTTCGAGTTCGACTCCCGGTGCGTCGATCAATTACACAACGAACGGAACGGCGCCGACTTCGACGACGGGGACAGTTTGTGGCAACCCCTGTTCGGTTCCTGTGGCTGTTACGGAGACGCTTGAGGCGATCGCCTACGAAACCGGAATGACGAGCAGTACTGTCGCATCGGCGGCATACACAATTCCACTCTCGGTAACGGTTTCTCCGGCCTCGGCTAGTGTGAGCGCGGGCGGGACGCAGCAGTTCACCGCCACGGTCGTCGGGAGTACCAACGCGGCCGTAACATGGTCGATCAGTCCCACGACGGGAGCCGGCGCCATCAGCACATCGGGGTTGTATACGGCTCCGGCCAGCGTCACCACGCCACAAACGGTGACGATCACGGCAACCAGCTCGGCGAGCTCGAACGTGAAGGCCACGGCAACGCTAACCCTAAAGGCGACGCCGACGCTGAAGGTGGCGGCTTCGAATAACCCGTCGACCTACGGCGGCTCGGTGACCTTCACGGCCACGATTTCCAGCGGACCGACGGGGACGATCACTTTCTACGACGGCAACACATCGCTCGGTACGGGCACCATCAGCGGCGCCACAGCGACGTTGACGACGACGTCGCTGGCAGCCGGCTCACACAGCAGCATCACCGCCAACTGGGCGGGTAATGCCAGCTACAACGCCGTCACATCCAGCGCCATCACCCAGACGGTGAGCCAGGCGGCGCTGACGATCACGGCGTCCAGCCCGACGGTGAGCTATGGCGCGGTGGACCCGAACTACTCCATCAGCTACGCGGCCGGAAAGGTGACGGTGAACCAGGCGGCGCTGACGATCACGGCGTCCAGCCCGACGGTGAGCTATGGCGCGGCGGTTCCCACTATCACGCCGAGTTTCAGCGGCTGGGTGAATGGGCAGAGCAGTTCCTCGCTGACAACGCAGCCGACCTGCACAACGGCCTACACGACGACAAGCGCGGCTGGTTCCTCGCCTTCGACAACCTGCTCCGGCGCGGTGGACCCGAACTACTCCATCAGCTACGCGGCCGGAAAGGTGACGGTGAACCAGGCGGCGTTGACGATCACGGCGTCCAGCACGACGGTGAGCTATGGCGCATCGGTTTCGGCGATTACCCCGAGTTTCAGCGGCTGGGTGAATGGGCAGACCAGTTCTTCGCTGACAACACAGCCGACCTGCACAACGGCCTACACGACGACCAGCGCGGCTGGCTCCTCGCCCTCGACAAACTGCTCCGGCGCGGTGGACCCGAACTACTCCATCAGCTACGTGGCCGGAAAGGTGACGGTGAACCAGGCGGCGCTGACGATCACGGCGTCCAGCCCGACGGTGAGCTATGGCGCGGCGGTTCCCACGATCACGCCGAGCTTCAGCGGCTGGGTGAATGGGCAGAGCAGTTCCTCGCTGACAACGCAGCCGACCTGCACAACTGCATACACGCCAGCGAGCGCGGCTGGTTCGTCGCCGTCTACAAGCTGCTCGGGCGCGGTGGATCCGAATTACGCCATCAGCTACGTGCCCGGAACAGTCACGGTGACAGCCGCGCCTAGCTACACGCTCGCCGCCTCGCCCGCATCTCTGAGCATTGTCCAAGGAACCAGCGGCGCGTCTACTATCACAGTGACGGGCGGGAACGGATTCACTGGCAGTGTGTCTCTTGCCGCCTCCGGCCTGCCCACTGGAGTGACCGCCGCCTTCGCCACCAACCCCACCACAGGCATCAGTGTGGTGACGCTGACGGCCAGCAGCACGGCGACCGTTGGGCTGGCTACGGTCACCGTTACGGGAACCTCGGGTAGCCTGACCGCTTCCACCACGATTGCACTCACTGTTACAGCCCCGCAATGCGCAGCGAACGGATTTGGCTACCAACGCGTGATCGTCATCGACCACACGAAGGTGCCAAATACAGATCAGAGCAACTTCCCATTCCTGTTTAACACTACCGATCCGGCCTTTGCATCGACATCCAACAACGGACACGTTGCAAGTCTTAGCGGCTACGACATTATCTTCAGTACAGACCCAAACGGCTCTACCAAACTCGATCACGAATTGGATCAGTACAACCCGCAGACTGGCCAGGTGATCGCGTGGGTACGGATCCCAACTCTCTCGCACACTACAGACACCGTCCTCTACGTGTTTTACGGGAACCCCAGCATTAGTACTCCGCAGCAGAACCCGACGGGCGTGTGGGATAGCAACTATCTAGGCGTGTGGCATTTGCCGAACGGGACGACGCTTTCCGCAAATGATTCGACGAGCAATGGACATAATGGAGTACTGGGCAGTTCCTCCACTGCAAGCGTAGGGCAGGTTGGTGGAGGGGCCAACGTGAATACGCCAACAACGGGAGCGATCAGCATACCCGCTTACAGTTCAACCACATTTTCGGCTGCAACATTTTCTGCGTGGGTGAATATGTCACAAGCGAATAGTTGGGCAGGAATCATTTATTCTCGAGACGAGAGTGATCCTCCCGCTGGCATGGAAATCAACGATTCAGGCAGTCTGGCTTACACGTGGAACGGAGGCAATTTCAACTGGAATAGCGGCCTGAATATCCCTAGAGGATCATGGGCGTATACGGTCATTACGATTGCATCATCTGGAGCTACAGCATACGTATGCAGCGCAGGATCATGCAGTTCATCTTTTGAGAGCATTACCGAGAACCCTCAAATTACACCAGCAAATTGGTCTTTTGGTTCGGACCAATATTCGCCAGGCTCACGCTATTGGGGAGGTTTACTCGATGAAGCGCGCATTTCCGACAGCGCCCGTTCGACCGATTGGATCGCGGCGGAGTACAGCAATGAAAGCTCGCCAGCTACCTTCTATTCACTGTCTCCAGAAGGTTTAGAAAACACAGAAGTGGTAACTCCCGCTGCGGTTACTCTCTATGCATCGCAGAGCCAGCAGTTTGCCATGCTCGGGGTCGGTACATGCAGTTCGGTCGCAGTAAACTGGACAGTTACCCCGGCAGTGGGAACGATCAACGCAACAACTGGCGTTTATTCGGCACCGGCTACAATCTCCGCCCAGCAGACTGTAACGGTCACTGCGACGAATACGGCGAACAACACCTCAGCTTGGGCGTCCGTGACTGTGATGCCATCAACCGGCGGGTCCGCCGGACCCGCCGGACCCGCCGGGACAGTGCTCACGATCAATGGCTTGGGCTTCGGAAATGCTGAAGGCTCGAGCACCGTAACGGTCGGCGGACTTCCCGCTGTAACGCTGTTTTGGAGCGATACACAGATCCAGGCGCAAGTCCCGAGTGGTACCGGACTCGGCAATCAGGCTGTGGTGGTAACAGTCGGCGGTCAAGTGATCGCAAACACGACGTTTGATGTGACGCCTGGGTTGACTGGCATCACACCTTCGCCGGCTGGAACTCCGGCATCGGTAACCATCGGCCCGCCTTGGCAAGGTGCACAATTAATCTTTAGTGGTACGCAGGGACAGGTGGTCACCGCACAGCTTAGCAACTTCAACTTTGGTGGCGGCTTGAATTCGGTGAACGTAAGCATCGTCTACCAGGATGGAACAACTATTGTTCCCCCCACCTCTATGTGCGCCGCCCTGAATGAAGGCTGCTCTTTGTTTATGAACCCCGTAACTCTGCAGAAAACGGGAGACTACACCCTTGTGATAGCGCCCATAAATGGGGGCACGGGCAGCACTAATATTACTCTGTGGACGTTCAACAATCTTTTCGGAACTATCACATCCGGAATTCCGGAAACGGTAGCTATCAACACGCCGGGACAAGATGAGAATCTGACTTTCTTCAATAGCACGCCCGGACAGTTAGTTAGTGCGCTGCTTAGCAACTTCAATTTTGGTGGCGGCTTGAATTCGGTGAACGTCAGCATTCTCAACCCGAATGGCACAACGCTTGTCTCTACCAGCATGTGTGGCGCCTTGAATGAAGGCTGCTCATTGTCTCTGAGCCCCGTGACTCTTCAGCAGACGGGAACCTATACCCTGGTGATCGCACCCGTTAATGGGGGCACCGGCAGCACAAATGTATTACTAACTCTGACCTACCCCAACGTGAAGATGATCGCCAGCCTTGTTCCGGTTGAGTCATGGTTGAGCTATCCAGTGGTGGCTAATGTTACATTGACCGCGCAAAGCGGAGCGGCGCCCACAGGAACCGTGAGTTGCTCCGGAGCCGGTGTAACTTCAGCGCCGACCACTGTGAACGCGAACGGCAGCGCGACGATCCCGATAAACGGACTTCCGCTGGGGAAAGATTCTATTGTTTGCTCGTATACCAGCAGTAACTTAATAAGCTTTTCAAATGCGGTGTCTTCTCCAATGATCGAGTCGGTGATCGCGGCGCCGGACACTGGGACGGTCAGCGTCACGCCGGCCAGTGCGACGCTCTATGCCGGCCAGACCCTGCAATTCAGCGCCGGTGTGTTCAGCACCAGCAACCAGGCCGTGACCTGGAGCGTGAGTCCATCGGGCGAGGGCACGATCAACGCGAACGGATTGTTTACCGCTCCAGTCACCGTCACCAGCCCGCAGACAATTACGATTACAGCGACCAGTCAGGCATACCCGGCCCAGTCGGCCTCGGCCGTAGTTACGCTCTCGCCACCGCAGTGCGCATCAAGCGGCTACACCTATCAACGCGCAATCGTCATCGATCATACGAAAATACAGAACACCGATCAGGCCGACTTCCCATTCCTTTTCAACACTACCGATCCGGTCTTTAAGACGACTGGCAACGGCGGGCATGTTTCTAACTCAAGCGGCTATGACATTATCTTCAGCACCGATTCCGGCGGCCTCACCAAGCTGGATCACGAACTGGAACAGTACAATCCAGCTACCGGCCAAGTGATCGCGTGGGTGCGCATTCCAACTCTTTCGCACACCACGGATACTGTCCTCTACGTGTTCTACGGAAATGCCAGCATTACGACATCGCAGCAGAATCCGACGGGCGTATGGGACAAGAACAATTCGGCGGTCTATCACTTGGCGAACGTCGGGACAGGAATCGCAGTTGACTCCACCTCGAATGGCAACAACGGGACGCTCACATCAGTATTGTCCGCTTCCGGCGAGATCTACGGGGGAGCCAGTCTCAATGGCACCTCCAGCTTTTTGCAAATTCCTTCTACAGATTTTGCATCCTACCCAACCTCTGATTCCACCACAACCGGATTCTCAGCGTCCTTCGGAGTTTGGTTCCAGACAGCATCCGCCGGAGTGATCCTGGGCCAGACCGATGGTACGCAACCTGGCGGCCATCCCGCTGGTTGGCAGCCTGCACTCTACGTCGATACTGCGGGCCTGTTGAGGGCTTCTTTGTTCTCGCATGGCGGTGTAAGCAATCAAATTGTCACGGCAACAGCATATAACGACAACAATTGGCATTTTGCTGTCGATACGTACACCAACGGAACTGAAGAGCTGTACGTCGATGGACAGCTCGCGGGTTCTCAACAGGCAGCTCAAGTTGGTTACAACTCCGAATACGGGTATTTCATCGGTGCCGGCGAGACAGCTAATGGGCCAGCTGGGAATGGGGCGTGGCTCTATTTCAACGGCGCACTCGACGAGGTGAACGTATCGAACATTGCCCGGTCGGGCGATTGGGTACAAGCGGAGTACAGCAATCAAAGCTCTCCCTCGACGTTTTACGCCCTCTATCCAGAAAACGCTCAAGAGGTGATTCCTTCTACAGTCAACCTCATTGCTTCGCAGACCCAGCAGTTTACGGTCCTGGGTTCGACACCAGGCTCGTGCAGCTCTCCCACAGTGACATGGTCCATGCCTTCGGGTTTGCCTGGCACGCTCACCGGGAGTGGGCTCTACACAGCCCCGAACAGCATTCCATCGCAACTAACGGTGGACATCACGGCGACTACCCTGGGAGACACGACCGTGTCGATCTCTGCCACGGCGACACTTATACCTGCAGTAAGAGTGAACGTGACTCCGGGCAGCGTCATACTCAATGCTGGACAGACACAGCTAATTGCCGCCAATGTGGCCAATACCGCCAATACGGGGGTGACCTGGACCATTAACCCGGCCGGCGCGGGACTCGTCAGTACGGCAGGCATGTACACGGCGCCGGCCATCGTGACGACGCAGCAGACGGTATACATAACCGCAACCAGTCAATCTGACCCAACCCAGTCTGCCTCCGCCACGATTACGCTTACTCCAGCTCCGATTTCTACAACGTCGCCTTCTTCGCCGCAATGTGGATCAGGCGGTTACAGCTACCAGCGGACAATTGTTATTGACCATACGAAAGTATCAAACACGGACCAAACAGATTTTCCGTTCCTGTTCAATTCGACAGATCCAGCTGCGTTTGCCACGACAGCCAATGGCGGCCAGGTTACAAGTCCCAATGGCTACGACATCATCTTCAGCCTCGATCCAAATGGCGCTACCAAGTTGGATCACGAACTGGAGGAGTACGACCCCTCAACGGGACAAGTCATAGCGTGGGTCCGCATTCCAACTCTTTCCCATACCACTGACACTGTCATCTATGTGTTTTATGGAAATCCAAACATTGTTTCATCTCAGCAGAATCCGACCGGGGTGTGGAACAGCAACTATCTAGCTGTCTATCACCTGGCAAACACATTGACAGGGGCAGCTGCGGACTCCACTGTATGGGGTAACAACGGGACGCTCTCATCCATAACAGCCGCAACTGGAGAGATCGATGGGGCGGTCAGTCTCAACGGTACCTCTAGTTTCGTGCAGATTCCCGAAACGGATTTCCCGAACTTCCCAACTGGTGTATACGACGACCTGGGTATTAACTATTCCAACCAAACAACCCCCTTTTCAGCATCCTTCGGCGTATGGTTCAAGACGGCATATGCCGGAGGTATTTTAGGCCAACAACCCGATCCAGACTGCACGGAATTGTTTACGTGTATTCCGAACTACAACCCACAACCGAGTGACGGGAATGATCAACCGGGCTTTAGTGCGATGCTCTACGTTGACGACAATGGCAGCCTACGAGGCGGAGGCGTTGCTACAACAACAGCGTATAACGACGACAAGTGGCATTTTGCAGTTGTCAATTATGCTGGCAACGGTACTGATACGCTTTACGTCGACGGACAGAACGTAGGTTCTGCTCAGCACCAGATCCCGATTGGATACGCTCCCAACTATAAGTACTATGTCGGAACCGCATATACATTCATAAGTCCAGAGGGGAATTGGAATTGGTTGTATTTGAAGGGAACTATTGACGAAGTCAGGGTATCCGACACTCCTCGATCGGGCGATTGGATTCGAACGGAGTTCAACAATCAGAGTTCACCCTCGACGTTCTATACGTTTAATCCTGCTAGCACGGCTCAGGTGGCCCCTTCGTCAATTAGTCTCTACGCAGCGCAGAGCCAGCAATTTGTAGCGGCGAATTCATGCAATTCATCGGTGAGTTGGTCAATCTCGAGTGGCGCCCCAGGCATACTCACACCGAGCGGGCTCTATACAGCGCCTGGCAGTATTACGACGCTGCAAACCGTCACGATCACAGCGACGGGTCAAGCGAGCGGTACGACGATTGGCTCGTCTGTTATAACTCTGCTGCCACCACCCCTCCCGATCACTCTTACTGCCACGGCTCAATCTCCTTACACAACGGGCAGCTCGCAGGAGTTTACCGCGGCGCTCAAGGATCAATACGGCAACGCAGAGACTGGTGTGGCCGTGACTTTCATTGTCAACGGAGCAAACAACAATCTCGGCAGCGGCATCACCGATAGCAACGGTGTCGCCTCGTATACCTATACCGGAACGAACAATGGAAGCGACAGCATCCTGGCGACAGCAGCCGTCACCGGTCAACAATTGATCTCAGCCACTGTCACGGCGTCCTGGATTAGTCCGGTGCCGGTGAATTCAGAGGGAAGCGTTGCGCTGATAGCGCCGTCAATGCTCGGCAAAGGAGGATTGGTTGGAGCATTTACGGATGGTAATGGAAAGGTCATAGAGCCCATCGCCATCGGCGCGTCTCCGAGAGAGTTCATGGTGCCAGCCGGGGCGACTCAGCTTCAATTGGGAGTAGATGACAACCATTATTTCGACAACGGCGGCTCAGGGTTTGTCGTTGTTGTTAATGTGAATGGAGTTCCACTAACTGCTCCCGTTCCCGTTCCTGCGACAGCGGTGCCATGGAACTGGGTGTCTGGAACTGGTGGACTGAACAACAACTATCAATTTGCCATGAACGATGGAACAAGCCCAGTCGTAGCGGCGACAGACCTCACACTGGGACAGAGTGTCAGCATTGCCTATCAGAGCGGAACAGTCTCGACTAATTTCCCGACGAGCCCGCTCGTGAATGCCGACGGCGATCAGACCTTTATAACTGGCGCGACGATATGGCAGGGAACCTATTTCCCAACGCTCTACACGACCGCTTCCGCTTATCCACTTGGCCAACCCATCACTTTCAATGCGCTCGTGACCAATAGCTCTGGAACGGCGATGCCAAACGTTCCTGTCACACTCAGTGTCACGGGATCCAATGTGCAGCAGTTACAGGCCACAACCGATTCCACGGGAACGGCAACATTTATGTATAGCGGCGCCAATGCAGGTGTGGACAACTTGCAGGCTGAGGCATACCCGTCCGGCGAGGGAAGCATTTCCTCCGGCCAGACCAGCGTCACGTGGACCAATTACGCGGCTCCTCCGCAAGCAGGTAAGCTCACGCTAAACTATGTTTCGTGTGTTAACTACGTGCAGGGATATTACGTGCTGGCGACGGATGCTTCTGGACATCCGGTAGCCAATGCGAACGTGGGTTTCTATGTCTCAGGGGCAGATAACCTTTCTCAAGGCGGGACGACCGATATTACAGGCGAGGCGTATTTCCCCTACTACCATGTGAATACTGGTGCGTTCAATATTGTGGCCGTTGATTCCGTCAACCGGAATGTTGTTGTTACATCGCCGCCCGTCAGTGGACAGTGGTCTGGACCGTGCGTTTCCTCCAACAATACGATGACTGTCGGTATTTCGGCGCTGAATACGGTGGCGCAGTCTAACCAGTTGACGATAACCGGAATTGTTACCGACAGCGCAAACCTTACACCTCAGGTTGCGTGGAGTCAGGTCAGCGGACCCGGCACCGTTACCTTTACCAACCCGACGCAGACCATAACGGGCTCATCGCCTTTGACGTTACAGTCAGTGACTAGCGCCTCCTTCAGCCAGATCGGAACCTATGTCATCGAATTGAGCGCCAGCGATGCTTCAAAGAACAGCGGCTCCTCGGGGCCGTTCACGGTCACGGTGGTTCCAGCTCAACAAGATCCGCAAGGATGGATCGGAAGTCCCGCCAATGGCTCTGCGGTCTCGGGAGCGGTCCCCATCACGCTTGTTCCTGGAGTTTCGCTCCAGACCGGCGGCACGCTGACACCGACACTGACCTACTACCCTACGAACAATCCTGGTAACGCCGTGGCTCTTCCCATCACAGCTGAATCGGGCACAATCGCCACGCTGGACACCACGACGCTGCAAAACGGCTCCTACTGGATTCAACTCCAGGCCGCGGATGCGACCGGACAGCAGCAATACAGCTTGGTACTGGTTACCGTTTCCGGAAGCTACAAGCCGGGCCGCGTTACGGCAACCGTGACCGATCTGGTTGTGCCAGCCACCGGCCTTGCCATCAACATCCAGCGCACCTACGATAGCCTCAATGCCGGCAGGAGCAGCGATTTCGGCTATGGCTGGTCGCTCGGCGTCAACGTGAATCTCACGGTAGACTCCTCGGGCAACGTGACCTTCACGTTGGATGGGCAACGGAAGACTTTCTATTTCAAGCCACAGGTGCCACCCTGCACGATCGTTGGCTGCGTCGTCTCGACCTTCTTTCCGGTTTACAGTCCTGAGGCGGGCCTTCATGGAACGCTCACGGATTCCGGTTCGAATTGCGCTCTCGACATCCTAGTTCCCGACGGCTCCTTGTGGGTTTGCGACTCCGGCGGACAATACACCCCGACTGGATACATCTACACAGATCCAAACGGAACCGTCTACACTATCAGCGCGGCCGGCAACCTACAATCTATTCAGGATTTGAGCGGCAACGGCCTCACCATCACCGCCAACGGCATCACCAGCACCACCGGCCTCTCCGTGCCTTTCGTGCGCGACTCCAGTCATCGCATCACGCAGATCACAGATCCCGCCGGCAACATCTATCAGTATGGCTACGATATCAATGGCAATCTGTCTACCGTCACCTATCCCGTCTCGGCTCAGTCTACTTCTGCTTGCCCAGGCACGACAGCGTCCGGCACAAGTACCTACACCTACGATCCTACATTTATCCATCTGTATGCAGGCGGCACTGATGGCCGCGGCTGCCCGTTGCCCGCTTCAACTTACTTTCCCTCCGGTGTTACCGACGCCAATGGCAACTCATTGGCTGGGCGCTTGCAGCGCGTGACCGATGCGTACAACGAAACAACCAGCTACGCCTACAATCTGGCCACCAGTACCACCACCATTACCTATCCGGATAACGGCACGGCGACCATGGCCTACGACAGCTATGGTGATCTGCTTCAATCCACCGACCCGAACAGCCTCACCACCACCAACATCTACGATGCCAACCACAATCTGATCTCAGTGACCAACCCGCTCGGCCACTCCAATACCTACACCTACGACGCCAACGGCAACAAGACCTCTTCCACCTATCCGTCGTTGGGCGCCGACCACAACACCGCCAGCACCACCTACTACAACCAATACAGCGAGCCCACCTCCACCACCGACGAACTGGGCCATGTGCGCACCTTCAACTACGACGCCAACTACCTGCCGCGGAGCGTCACAGATTCGATCGGCACCCTGGCCGGGTTCGTCTTCAACCCCAACAGCACGCTGGCGGCCGGTTCCATCGGTTTCGACATTGGCGCGAACCCGGCACAGGCAAGCCAGTTCACCTACGACGCCAACGGCAATATGGTCAGCCGCAAGGACGCACTCGGCCGCACCACCTCCTACACTTACGATTCGCTCGGCCACAAGCTGTCCATGACCACGCCGACTTCAGTGTCCCTCTCAGGCACGGCTGCCTCCACCACCAACTACGTCTACGACGCCATGGGCAATCTGACCTCGACCGCCGCGCCGCTCGCCCGCACAACCAGCTCTACCTACGACGCCAACGGCAACAAGCTCTCCGACACTGACGCCCGCGGCAACACCACCTATTACGTCTTCGACGCTCTGAACCGGCTCGTCGAAACCGATTACCCTACAACTCCGGCCACCAAGTCCACCAAGACCTACGACTTCCGCAACAACGTCCTTACCGAAACCGATCAGGCCAGCCACGTTACGCAGCATGTCTACGATCCGGGCGGCCGTCAGATCTCCGTCACCCGCGGCTCCGGCTCAAACACCAGCACCACCTCGTACACCTACTACGGCGACGGCCGCAAAGCGACCGAAACAGACCCCGCCAGCCACGTCACCACCTACACCTACGACGTAGCTGGCCGCCTCATTCAAGTCTCGGGCGCGCAGGGCTCCATGCAATACCGCTACGACGACGTCGGCAACCGAATCTCAAGCACCGACGGCAAGGGTAATACCACCAGCTTCCAATACGACGCCCGCAAGCGCCTGCTGAAGACCATCTGTCCTGACGGAACCACAGTCGTCAACACCTACGACGGCCCCGGCAACCTGGCCAGCGTCATAGACCAGAACCAGAACGTCGTCCAATACACCTACGACGCCGCCAACCAGTTAAAGAGCGTGGTCCAGGTGAATTCACCCAACGCGCCGGCCAGCACCGACGCATACACCTACGATCCCCTCGGTAGCCTGACCGGCGTGACCGATGAGAATCTCCACACCACCCAGAACCTCTTCGATGTCTACGGCGAGCTGACCCAGAAGACCCTCCCCATCGCTACGCTAACTGAGACAAGGAATTACGATCAGGCGGGCAATCTGAGCACGCTCACCCACTTCAATGGCAAGACCACAACCTATACCTACGACGCCCTCAACCGGCTGTTGAGCCGCGCCACGCCGGGCGAAACGTCAGACTCGGTGAGCTTCACCTACACGGCCACCGGCAAGTACGCCACCTCCACAGCCCAAGACGGCACTGTCAACTACACCTACGACGGTCTCGACCAGCTCATCGGCAAGCAAACACCCGAGGGCACTTTGACCTACACTTACTTCCCGACAGGCAAAGTGGAAACCACCGTCTCCTCGAATCCGAACGGCGTTTCGGCGGCCTATACCTGGGACGATCAGAACCGCCTTTCGACGGTTGTCGATAACCGCCTGTCCGGCCTGAACACCACCACCTACACCTACGACAACGCCAGCAACGTGGCCACGGCCGCCTATCCCAACGGACTGACATCCACCTTCACCTACGACGCGCTCAACCGCCTCACCGAGCTCTCCACCCTGCCCATCGCCGATTACCAATACACACTCGATGCCACCAGCAACCGCAAGAAGGCAACGGAGTTGTCCAGCCGCACCATCCAGTGGAGCTACGACAGCATCTATCGCCTCACTGGCGAAACCATCACCGGCGACCCGGCCAATAACGGAGGCGACGACGGTAACACGAGTTACACGCTCGACCCGGTAGGCAACCGCACGGCGGCAACCTCGTCGCTGAGCGGGATCAATCCCATCGTGGGCACTTACAACCCCAACGACCAGCTTTCGGCGGAGAGCTACGACGCCAACGGCAACACGACCCGAACCGACAAGGGCAACAGCTACACCTACGACTCCGAAAACCACATGATCACGATGACCAACGGCAGCACTGCGGTTAACATGATCTACGACGCATTCGGCAACCGCATCGCCAAGACGGTCAACGGAGTCACCACGCAGTATCTGGTCGACAATCTCAACCCGACGGGATATGCGCAAGTGGTCGAGGAACTGGTGAATGGTGCCGTAACACGGCAGTATACCTACGGACTCCAGCGCATCAGCGAAAACGTGAGTCCTGCTGTAACCGGCAACAGCACATGGACGCCGAGCTTCTACGGCTACGACGGCTTCGGCAGCGTGCGCCAGCTTACCAACTCCGCCGGAGCGGTCACCGATGAGTACGAATTCGACGCTTTCGGAAATTCGTTCACCAAAATCGGAACCACGCCGAATAATTACCTGTTCCGGGGAGAGCAACTTGACCCGGATTTGGGCCTCTACTACCTGCGCGCCCGATACTACAATCCGCTCACCGGGCGCTTCAT
>Ga0206954_1128_pt1 | contig 19650 bp, 17 predicted proteins | sample Alteio_BWOrgHeat_37_FD_153250 | JGI IMG/M metagenome (GOLD analysis project Ga0206954, IMG submission 153250) | Enriched cells from forest soil in Barre Woods Harvard Forest LTER site, Petersham, Massachusetts, United States -... | ecosystem: Environmental > Terrestrial > Soil > Temperate forest >...
ATGATCAGCCTGCGGTCGGACGTAACGGATGGTTATATAAAAGGAAGCTTCGACGTACCTACATTGCCTGATTATTTTAAATCGACATTAAAAAAATATATTCCCTCGCTGAAAACCAGCACCGTTGCGCCAAAGCCACAAAACTTTGCTTTTAATTTAACGCTTAAAGACCCTGACCCGCTGATCGCTATTTTTAAACCCGATTTAAAAATACCCGACCAGGGCACATTTATCGGCCAGTTTAATTCTGAAGCTAAAACAGTGGACCTGAACGCTTATATCAAAACGATACAATTGGGAAAGATCGTTTTCCACGATTTTATTATCGACGAAAACACGACCAACGATTTGCTCACGTTAAACCTTTCGCTAAACAAGGTAAATTTCAGCGACAGCCTGTTTATCAAAAACATAACCGTAGTGAACACGGTGAGGAGAGATAGCTTAAATTTTAACGTTAAACTGTCAGATCAAAATGCTGTGAATTCCCTCGACTTGTACGGCCTCGTCAGATTCGGAACGGACACAACTGCCCGGATACAGCTGTTGCCATCAGATGTAATGCTGGAACACCAGGATTGGAAGTTGGCTACCAAGGTAAACATCAGGCTGTTGAACGGGAAGACCGAAGTTTCGGGCTTTGAGCTTTCCAATGGGCCGCAAAAAGCCCGCATCGACGGGTTTATATCGAGTGATCCGGCGGATGTGCTGAAGGTATCTTTTGAGAAGTTTAATATGAACAACCTCGACCAGCTGACCAAGTCGGGCGGGGTACTTTTGAAAGGGACGCTTAATGGCGATGTGAAACTTACTTCGGTCACCGGTACGCCCGGCGTTGGCGCCCTGCTTGGCATCGACTCACTGATCATGAATAAAACACTGGTTGGAAATGTAAAGATCGAATCGAACCTGGACAATGACTTGAAACAAGCCGGCATAAAATTGAACATCCACAATCACGGCCTGGAAACGATGAATATTGCAGGGCTTTACCACCTGGGCGATCAAGCCGATAACAACCTTGACTTTAATGTAAAGATGGATCAAACCGAAGCCATTATTTTTGAACCCTTTATAAAGGACCTGGTTTCGAATATCAAAGGCACCGTTTCAACCGATCTGAAGCTGACGGGCACGCCGTCAAAGCCACTGTTAAATGGTAATGTAATTTTAGCAAACACAGGTGTAACAGTTAATTACCTTAAAACACCGTACACTATTACTGATACCGTCAACGTGGCGAACAGCGTAATAAATATTAACCGGATGATCATTAAGGATGGCGCCGGGGGCACCGGCATAGTTACGGGCACGGTTGACCTGACCGATTTGGCCAACCCGGATATCGAGGCAGACGTTGATGCAAAAAAACTATTGGCTTTAAATACCTCATTCAGGGATAACCACCTGTATTACGGAATAGCTTATGCTACCGGCCGTTTTAGCTTTAGCGGCCCGGTGGATGATATGAATATTGACATCAAAGCACAAACGGACGCGGGCACCGTTTTTAATATCCCGTTGAACACATCGTCGACCGTAAGTGACAATGACTTTATTACCTACGTTAACCACAATAACCCCATGCAGTCGATGGATGTACAACCGAAATCGTTTAACGGCGTGACGTTGAATTTCGACCTGACAGTAGACGAAAAAACAACGGTAAAGATCACAACAGATTACGGCGTACTGGAGGGCAGCGGCCAGGCAAAGGACCTGAAGCTGAACATTAACAGCCTGGGTGATTTTGAAATGTTTGGGGACTTTGGGATCAGCACGGGTAAGTTTGAGTTTACCGCCAAAAACTTTATCAGTAAAAACTTTTCGGTAAACCAGGGTGGCACCATACGCTGGACGGGCAACCCATCCAATGCAACGATCAACCTGAATGCGATTTACGAGGTGCGTACAGATATTGCCCCCTTATACCAGGCGGCGGGATCACAGTCGCCCAAAGGGCATTCGCTGGAACTGGTGCAGGCCGATCTGATCCTGACCAAATCACTTTTACAGCCAACCATTGATTTTGACTTTAACTTTCCACTTGATCCATCCATAAAGGATGATTTGAGCAATTACCTGTCGGACGTGAATAACCGCAGCCAGCAGGCGCTCAGCATCATTGTGCGCCGGCAGTTTGCCAACGCGGCTAACAACAACCTCACCAACCAGGTTTTGGGTACGGCAGGCGAGGCGGTGAGCGAATTTGCATTTAACCGCCTGAACAGCCTGATCGCACAATCAAACGTAAAGAATTTTGACCTGAACATACGCTCGTTTAACGATGCAAGCGCGTCTTTCAGGGTACAGGACCGTTTTGTAATGACCGGGAGTTTATTTAGTTCGACGATCGGCAGCTCCGACTTGTTTGCACAAAACAGTTCCAGTTTTTTCAATTCCAGCTTTAACCAATTGACCAAGGACTTTGAGGCGCAATACCTGATCAGGAAGAACGGGGACCTGAGCGCCAAATATTCGTACCGTGTGCTCAACAGCACCACGCTGAATACTTTATACGATAACCTCAGCGTGCAATATGTAAATGGGGTAGGTTTTGTTTACCAGCGCGATTTCGACACGTTTGGCGAGTTTTTGAGAAATCTTTTCAAAAACCACGAAAAGAAACAGATCCCCATAAAAACAAGCCCGGCTCCGGCAACTACCGCGCAAACACCGGCGCCTGCTGCAGCACCTGCAACCGGGGGCAAACAAAAATAAAAGATCAGTGATCCAGCATGATCGCGTGGTTCATTTTATCCCTCTTCGTTTTCAAGTACACTTCGTTATGCGGGTTCGATGCGATCTCTATCGGCACATTTTCAACCACCTCAAGGCCGTAACCGATCAGGCCGGCCCGTTTTTTAGGGTTGTTGGTCATTAACCGCATTTTGGTTACGCCAAGGCTGCGCAATATTTGTGCGCCAACGCCGTAGTCGCGCTGGTCCATTTTAAAACCCAGTTTTATGTTCGCCTCCACGGTATCCAGGCCGTTCTCCTGCAGGCTATAAGCTTTGAGCTTATTGATCAGCCCTATTCCGCGGCCCTCCTGGTTCATATAAAGCACTACTCCTTTCCCCTCGCGATCGATCATCTCCATCGCTTTATGCAGTTGTGGTCCGCAATCGCAGCGGCACGAGCCAAAAATATCACCCGTTACACATGAGCTATGAACGCGCACCAAAACAGGCTCGTCCGGCTCCCAGTTGCCTTTTACCAGGGCCAGGTGGTTGTCGCCGGTATCCACCTGGGTATAGGCGATCATATCAAAATCGCCCCATTTGGTAGGCATCTTTACCGATACGATCTTGTTTACCAGCGTTTCGGTAGCCAGGCGGTAGGCGATCAGGTCTTTTATCGAGACGATCTTCAGATCGTGTTGCTTAGCAATTTGCAGTAGTTCCGGCAAACGCGCCATTTCACCGTCTTCCTTAATGATCTCGCAAATAACGCCCGCAGGCTCGAAGCCGGCCATAACAGGCAGGTCGATAGCCGCCTCGGTATGGCCAGCCCGGCGCAACACGCCGCCATCCTTTGCAATGAGCGGGAAAATATGGCCCGGGCGGCCCAGCTCTTCCGGCTGCGTTGCCGGGTCGATCAGCGCCAGAATAGTTTTGGATCGGTCGGAAGCAGAAATGCCGGTAGTACAGCCTTTAAGCAGATCGACCGAAACGGTAAAATTCGTTTCGTGCGAGGTGGTGTTATGGCTTACCATTGGCTCCAGGTTTAACTCGCCGGCCCGTTTTTGCGTTATCGGTGCACAAACCAACCCGCGCCCGTTGCGGATCATAAAGTTTATCGTTTCGGGGCTTGCATTGTGTGCTGCAGTTAAAAAGTCGCCTTCGTTCTCGCGGTCCTCATCGTCAACCACAATTATTATTTTGCCATCTTTTATTGCTTCAATGGCTTCAGGAATCGTATTTAGCATATTCAGTGTTTTGGAAGAGGGGAATATAAAAAGATCATCGTAAATATTCGCTGGTCTCCTGTTCCCTGCCTGCCTTTAAAATTTCTAAGCAAAAATAACGCATATTAAGTGCATTCGGGTCGGCGCTTTGTAAATTAGTACCGTTGGGCAAGCAAATTGGTTGCCTGTTATTGCACAGCGAGAGCTGTTGTCTCCACCTGGTTATCAACTTTGGGCTTCTTCGCTCTTACGTTTAAATACCCGGTTAAAAAACCTTTTGTATGCCTCCATATCAAATATCTGCGAATCGGAGGCGGCTTTATAGGACAGGAACAAACCGATAGGGGTGATCACCACAATTGCGATCCAGGAGCCGATCACCGGCGAAAGGTCGCCGTCCTTTACATACTTCTCGCCGATGGTATTGATAATATAATAAAACAGGAAGAAGATGACCGAAACCACTACCGGCAAACCCAAACCTCCCTTACGGATAATGGCCCCCAGCGGCGCCCCGATCAAAAAGAGCGCGATACAGGCAGCAGACAGGGTGAATTTTTTCTGATATTCCAGTCGTGCACGCTGTTCGTTTTGCTCCAGGTCCTTGTTTTGGTCGGCGCGGCCTTTCAGCATGTCCTGTACCGAACGGGCTTCGCTGGAGGCATTGGTCAGCTGGCTTATTTTCAGGTGTATATCGGCTTTGGCAAATTCGCTCCCGTCAGAAGGGGCATATTTTACCTTCGGATTTTTTTTAATGGGGACCGCATAATATTTTAAATAAGAAGATACCAGTTTATAATTTACCCGGGTACCGCTGTCGATCTGCCGGCGCACCAGGGCCGCCTGGGCCTTCAGCTGCGCCGAACTCATCATCTGATAGGCCGATTTAAACTCGCTTTCGTCCGTTCGGTTCATGGTTAACGCTTTCATATCCAGCCGCTGCTCGGTTTCTTTAAAGCGATAACGGGTTAATCGTTCCCGTGTATTATAAGAAGCGTCGCCGGCCGACTCGGAATATTTAATCCCATCCTTTAATTTGATGACCAGGAATTTGCCGCTTGGCGTGCGGTACATTTTGCCTTCTTTTGCCAGCAAAACATCAGCATTGTTGTCCGATGGCTTAAGCTGGTAGATCATTACATCGTGCAGCGTTTGCCCGTCGGCGTCTTTTCGCTTTACGCGGATAGAGAAGCCGGGGAAGCTACTGCTGAAAACGCCCTCCGGTAAAAAATTGGCCGACTTTTGCTGCCGCACATCATACAGCAGCGAATAGTATTTAAGGTTGGCCTTGGGCAGCATATAGTCGGAAAATAAAAAGGCGGCAACGCTGAGTAGTGATATAACCGCAACCATAGGGTACATGGCCCTGCGTAATGAAATTCCGGCTGCTTTAATGGCCACCAGCTCGTAATTTTCGCCCAGGCTGCCATAAGTCATGATACAGGAGAGCAAAACTGATAAAGGCAACGCCATTTGCACGTTTGTAGCCGACGCGTACATCATCAGCTCGACAATTATGTACCAGGCAAAGCCCTTGCCGATAAGGTCATCAATGTATTTAAACAAAAACAGCATCAATAACACAAACATCACAATGGCAAAGGTGACCAGGAAGGGCCTGATGAATGATTTAAGTATTAGAAGATGTATTTTTTTCATCGAAAACGAACCTGTACCAATAGGCATTATGCTAACGCCAAATGCGACGGAATAATATATTATACCAAGGGTAAATTTGATGCAAAAGTAGGGATAATAATACTTTATTAAGCGCCTAAAACGCTGATGAGGTACTCCACCTGGTTATCCCAGATCAGTTTGCGTTCGCTAATAGCTTCTTCAACGGCAAAATCGGTAATCGCAAGGGCTACATCATTTGTGAGTTCGTCTTGCAATATCTCCATTTCAAAATAAAATTGCGCTTCATCATCGATCCACCGGAAGCGTACCAGCTTATTTTCCTTAACAGCAAGCAGTTTCGCTTTTTGCTGTTCACCATCCCAGGTAAAGGTATAAACCTGGTCTTTTACGCTCACATCATCGGCAAACCACTGTGTTAAACCATTAGGCTCGTTCAAAAACCCGAAGAGTATGCGGGGCGATGATTTTATCTCATACTCAATAGTAAATTTTTTCTTTTCAGACATGCAGGTTTATCGGATTGAATAAGCGTGAGCCTTAAATGTGAACATTTTTTCTAAAGGAAACTAATTTCTGCTATATTTGCAAACCTTTTTAGAAGGGTCTGTAAGTTTATAAATATAAATGCGATAATAAGCAGAATATTGAACTTTGCAAGAAATATTTTGTATTCCGGCGGGGCAGCTCAGATGGTTAGAGCGTAGGATTCATATCCGCCTCAAGGCGGACGGCAGTTTTAAAGTAACCACAAATATAAAACCTTGGCGGGGTAGCTCAGATGGTTAGAGCGTAGGATTCATAACCCTAAGGTCGGCAGTTCGATCCTGCTCCCCGCTACAAAGCCACCGACAGGTGGCTTATTTGTTTGAATGAATTCCGAAAGCCGGTCAAATAAAAGAAATCCCCCTACAACAACTTCGGATTCGCGGCACCGGGGCCAAAGCGATAAGTAATGGTTACCTCGTGCGTTGGGATATTAAAGCCCCCCAGGTCGTTTGAGGCGGTGTTGAACTGGTAGCTGTAGCCGATACGGAAGCCATCGGCATTGATGGTCATGATGCCGGCGGCCTGGTTACTGGTGCGGTAATCAAACCCTATACCCAGTATATCTTTTAAGTAGATGATCCCCGACAGATCAGCGGTGGTAGTTGTGCCTTTGGCATAGGAAACCAGGAAAGCGGGCTTTAGCCTGATGTCGTCGTCCTGCTCGCCGGTTAAATAGGCTCCCGAAAAATAGTAGTGGTTAACAAAGTTATTGTTGTTTTGCACCGATGCTGTGCCCAGGCTGGTGATGGTAAGCTCCGGCGCCGAAACACCCACGTAATAGGTATCGGTATAATACATGATGCCAAAACCGATGTTGGGTTTATTTTCCCGCACATCTGTACGGAACTCCGGGTCGCTGGAATCCAACTGAGAGTAATACGCGGTGTAATTGCGCAGGCCGGCGTTTAGCGAAACGGCCAGGAAGTCAATTTCGCCCAATTGAATGGCTTTGGCAAAATAAGCATTTACTTCTGTTTGGTGCTCAACTGCAAAATTGTCGTTAAAGATGATCAGCCCTGTGGCGGCGTTAATATCCTCAAACGGCAGGTTAGCGTTCAGCAGGTAGGTGGTAGGCGCGCCGTCAATACCCACCCATTGCTTACGCGCCAGCGTACTTATCGACCCTGCCTTATCCAGCAATGAAGCCGCCGGATTCAGGGGCGTAAGGTTGTCCATAAATTGAGTGTAAGTAAAGGCAGGTGTTTGCGCCATAGTTTTAGCAGCCGCCAACAACATCAACACCGATAACACAAAAAGGCTCCTGAGCGTACGCATTTTTTCAATAGGTTAGTCTGGTTTAAAAACGTGCTTATTTAGCTGTTAATATTTTTTCTGAAAGATGGGAACATTTTCCAACAAAATCAATTCGCATAAATATATTATTTTTTTAATGATATTTTTTTTCTTTTGAGGCAAAACCCCGGCCATTATAGGCTAAATACTTAGCTGCTTAGGTGATTTGTGCTCCCGTTTGCCGCTTTTCCGGCTCGCTTTCGATCAAATAACTATCCAGGGCCTTTTTTAACTGTTGCTTAATTTGCTTTACAAGTATGCGAGGCCCCATCACACGCATTTTGGCGCCAAAGCCCGGCAGCTCGCGTTCAAGCTCAAAATTCAATATTAATTTATGCTGAACAGCTTTCCATCTTTCTCTTCTTTCAGCAGTTTCTGGGTGTGACGCAGGGGTTTGGTAATCACATACGGCGCGTTGTCATTGTCTATCAAAAAAACCACCCCACAATCGCGCTGGCCAGGTTGCTTAGAAACGCCGATTGCGTCATTATAGTATGTGGCCAGGTTTATTTCGGTGTTTTCGCGGTATTCGTCGTCGTATGCTTCATGTTCCGGGTGTTCCATTTTTACACGGGGAACGCCTGGAACACTGTGAAACATGTTGATTGTCAACATGTTTCACTTTTGATCATTTAGTTGATTTGGTATAAGTGGCTGATAATCAAGTGTTCCGGAAATTGGCTTTTTGGCGCTGTTGATGCAATTTATTGATAATCAGGTGTTCCACGTTATCGGAACGCCAAATTTGTTTAAACTTGTAGCAGGACTGGAGAAATTTTTTTTGGGTGCGTTTGCAAGACTAGCAATATTGGTAAATTAACCCATGCAACTTTTTGACTTTCGATTCAGGGCTTAAGACATAAAAGGGGTGGTAGTTCAATGGTAGAATGCTTGCTTGTCGGGCATGTAGTTGCGGGTTCGAGTCTCGTCCCTTCCGAGGGAGAGGATTTATCTGAATATATAAACGTATAAAAGATTATAAAATGACGAAATCAGAAGAAGCAGGGGATATTTTATATTCCTTTACTCATCATCTAACAAACATTATCGAAAATGATATTTTGGACAAAGGACATTATTTGTTAGAACCCCAACGGTTTTATTATACGGTTGTGTTCAAACTAAGAAACATCCTGGATGCGGCAAGTTTTCTAATCAAGAATTTGGATGACAAACCCCACTATCATGATTCGACGTTTTTGCTTTTAAGGACCTGCCTTTTTGATACGGTAAATCTCTACTACATAATGGATCAAGAGGCAAATGTTTCAATTCAGAACGATCGAATAAACCGGATCATGTTTGATCATGTCAAATCTATTTGGGTTTGTGCCCAGGACGATGATGAACGACGATTAATAATTGAAAAATTTCCACAATGCTTTACGAATGGTAAATTCAGAAAAGATATAGTTAAGGTTAGTATTATTTCGATGTATAAAGAAATTACAGGCCTGTCATTAAAAAAAGAGGTAAAAATTGCGATAGATCTTTATAATATATTTTCAAAGGTAGAGCATAACGGGATACTTTCATTTAACCTACTCCATGCGCACTATGAAAACAAAGGTGCGATGAGTGCAAAATACAAGGTTTATTTGGCCATTAAAAAGATAATGATGGCGATAGCGTTGTTAGTTCGTCACGCATGGAACATTTCTGGCGAGGATAAAAGGTTTTTAGAACTTATCAGATTGAACAATAAACTGCTTTTGGATTGATATCCGTTAAAGTGTTACTTTTTTAAATAGAATCTTATCTTACAAGTCAATGGATAATCAAGCAAACCTAATGGATAAATACCCATTAGAAACCTACAAATATTTTCTTTTAGGGCCGATGATTAAGATATACGGTTGCCGATCCAAAAAAACAGATTGGGAACGACATGCAAATTTGCTAATCGATAAGTTCGCAATTCATTCTTCTACATTGTTTCATGTAATACAGGGGATGATCGAACATAAAGGTTCAAGTCCGGACCAAAAGAAAATGGCATACGACCCATTTTCTGTAAATGCGCTGATTAGAGTGATAATAGAAACTTATATTGCATTTCACCACATTTTTATTTCGCCAAAGGACAAAGATGAAATGCAGTTACGATTCCTGCTATGGCAATTGGATGGTCTATTGGATAAAAGAAAGTTTAGAGTTGAAATCACTGATTTCTTAGAAGCAGAAACGATCCTAAAGCAAAACGAGAAAAAAATTGAAAATTTATGCTTCGAAATAGAGCAAAATAAATTTTACAATAAAATCCCAAAAACAGAGCAACTTAAAATTTATGAATTTACAAACGCAAGAAAAAAGGTTGGATGGAAATTTAACATTTCTGCTGATTTCAAAATTCGGCCATTGCAAATTATTCAACTAGTAGAGCAAGTCTGTCCAACGAGGGCATTTGTAAATATTTACAAATATTCGTCAACGCATATCCATTCAGGTTATCTGGCTATCGAGTACTTTGAAAATATAAGGGGCAGAGAAGTTCCAAATGAACAAACAGACCCAATCATAAAAATGGCTATTTATTTGACTGTTTTTCTAATAAAAGACATGTGTGATTCGGACGAGCAGTCGCATAAAGAATTCGAAAATTTGCCAACAGGCATTCAGGATATTATTAATGGGATAGTTAATGCTTTCGGTAAATAGGCTCACTTCGATGCTGCCGCAAGTTTTTTTTCGCTGCCACAAGGCGGGAGGCCTGCGGTAGCTAGGGGAGATAAAATTCTACTAATCTTCGATTTTTAGCAACCTCAATGCCTTACTTCCCCTCAACCTGTTTTTGAGGCCTTTATTCAATTGTTCAAATTCCAAATCGACTCGCATAGCATCAATGATTTTGTTAAATTCATTGTTTGTCTTAGTATCAAACGATTTTAGACTTTTTGGTGAGTTGTATTTCTCAAGATATTCCTCCTTATCTAGCAGTCGAAGAAAATAGGTTAGCTTCTCGCCAACTTCGTCTGGCAGGGTCAGTGAATTGTTAGTAATAACATCTTCCACAGCGAAATATGCCTCATCGATCGCACCATGCATGATGTCTGCATAAACTGCCAGACGGTCACCAGCCTTTTCTTTATTTTCCGCGTATTCCTCTATTGTAGCAAAAATATCATTCAGCGATTGATTGAGCACCTTAATAATGTCGTGGTAGGAACGAATCTTTTCTTCAAAAATTTTATTTTCATTTGGTTGCTTCCGATTTAATACGTAAGCTAAGGCAGCGATAATCAAGGCAGCAATTGAAATGAGTGTTGCGGGTTCAAAAAGTTGGGACATGGAGAAAGTTTAAGATAAAAAAACAATTACTAAAATAGCTATTAACAATTACAATTCAGTTTTTTATTCCTCAGGCTGCCGCAAGCGTTTTTTCGCTGCCGCCCTCATGCTGCCGCAAGTCTTCCGACTTGTGGTAGCTACAAACTTAGCGCAGTTACTCTTTTTGAAGTTGCTTTAACCACCCATTGTATAGTTGCTGATCATTCTTTTGGGTGTACACATAATGGACATTTAGTTGGTTTGGTTGGTACGGATGATACTTTACCAGGTAACTAACCAGTTTAGGGCTAACGTTCTTCGCTTGCCACCATTCAGTGTCATTCCAATAGCTATCAGCAAAATCATTAACATTACTAAAGTCGGTATTCTTTACAGACACCTGATCAAATTGAACGCCTCGCAATATGGTTTTTTGAAAGTTGACTGAATCCAAATTAGTGTGTAAAAAATATGCATTGCTCAAATCGAGCTTTAGTCCATCAATATTAATTCGGACAATAACATCTCTTAAACAGGAACCGGCTAATAACAGATTGTCAATAAGAGCGTTTTTAGTCGTTGAATCAACAGCAATTTGTTTATTATAATCTATAATTAAAGGCACAGGAGGGCCCTTATACACAAGATGCCGGCTATCATCATCGACTTGCTGTTTCATCTTTACGTATTGATTTTCGAGCGCGCGCGTTAGGGCTACCAAATTTTTGTAATTATCCTTGTTCATTAGCGGCGCATAATCTTCCATCAGCGAGCGGAATAAATCAGCGTCCTGGATTTTCAGGAAATAACTTTCAGAAATGACCATTGCATTATCTTTGTACTTGTCATTTTTGTAAAATGATTTTAAAAGTATCGGGATAGAAGGGTCGTTCGCAACAAGCGGCGAATTGATTTTATCAAGCAGCGTCTTCCATCGATCGTAATCCTGTGTGTCTTTCTGAAATTCAAAATTCGTTTTGTTTTGTGAAATAGTAATCAGTAAAGTTATTATCAAACCAATAGAAGTGATAAACGGCGCCAGCATACCGAAATAAAATTTCTTCCAATCGTTTTTCTTTTGATAGTCTAGATTGTCAATGTCCAATTGAACTTTGGCTTTATCTGAAACGGTTTTTTCAATTTCTTCTACCAGTTTCAGCGCGGATAAATTCTTGGTGATATCATCCACGTCGGGTGATGAAGCTAATTGCTCATACAACTTTTGCTTTGTTTGGTTTAGGTCCATGGTAATAAGTTTAGAAATATCAAATTTAAAGAGTATTACGTGATTTAGATAATCCCTCGTCCGCTGTCCGATTGCAGCTGATCGGAACTGTAACTTACGGCTAAATCCTTAGTATCCGAAAATAGAGAAATCGGACAGCGAGGATTGCGTTAGCGGACCCCAACACGACTAAAACAAAGATCATTCAATACTTGTCTATAAAATCAATTATACCCTGCAATATTTCATTCTTCCATTTCGGTTCACTCTTCCTTACCGGCGGTCTTTCTTTGTCTTTTTGCTCTTCAAATATTTTTAGCGAGGTTCCTCCAAAAAACGGGATAGCGCAAATTTTTATATTATCCAGTTCCTGGGCTACTTCATATTCGATAAAAGTCCTGTTATTGCCTCCTATAAACAGTATTACATCCTGACTTTTTAAATATTCCCTCCTCGAGGCCTTAAAGCCATCCAGTATCATTTGCCTTAACTTATCCCCATCCGCATCGTCAAGGTCATCCCGCAAATAGAAAATATCGCCGCTAATTTCGTAATGGTCCTGCCAGCGTTTATTGTTTTCCTGGCACCAATCCAATACGGTTTCTGCTACCATTTTTCCAACATATCTTACATCCGGACAGGAAGCAATTTTGTATCCTCGTTTAAGTAATTCTGTCGTAATCTGTTCAATAATAAGTTGCAAGCCTTTTTTTTGAGTTTGGCCTGTTTTTATCGCGTGCTTGTACTCTGTGTCCGGAAAACTCCCGCCAATGAATATACGCCTTTGGCTTGCTGATTTGAGTATTTCTTTAAAGATATCCCTGTCTTCAAGGTACTGTAAAAAGTTTCTCGGAATATCTTTTCCATTAAACTCATAATACAGCGCGTTTATGAATTTTTTAAATATTTTTTTTGTGCTTATATCATAGTTAAAATCATTCCCTTTAGGATAGCCCATAAGGTCAACCTGGGTCTCTTTCGACGTTGTGAGAACAAAAAAGGGTTTTTCTTGGATAGCAGCTGCGCCCGACTCAAACATTACCCATGGACGATTGAGCGAATTTTTGGTGATTATGGGGATAAAACATTTACAAGCTTTAATTTTTTCTATAAGCTCTTTTCTCCAGTCGCTTGATACTTGTCCCAGACTCTCCTCCGCAAGGTAAACGGACAAATTGAGCTCTTCTTCAATAAATTGGCTGATGGCTTTAGAGAGATAGCCATCTGCTGTTGAATGACTAATAAAAACATCGATAGTTTCGGCTGGCATAGCTGTGATTTTTTATGGTTATGGTGTGAAAATTGGTTTTGTAAAAATCAATATTCGATACAGACCTTCGTTCAACCTCCAATGCAGCACGCCCGAAGGAGATTAATCCCGTTTACAGGCCTCATTATCATGAATTTAGGCTTAAGAATTTGATCAAATCTTGCTAAGATAAAAAGATAAATTGAAAATTGCTAACCCGCAATGCCTGCTTTCAAAATCTCGGACAACTATGCCCCCCCGCTGGTAGACTGCGTCTACGAATTAGCTATGCAGGTAGTCTTTGACTACAGTTGCAGGGCTTCGCCACTGAAAATTTGTGAGATATAAGCGTTCTCGTTGAATTAGGCTCTGTTCGTTAGCTAAACGCGGATTAAATATGGCAGCTTTGGTAGCAAGCAACTGATATGTGTTCTATCTTTTTTTTATTTCAGGAAAGCTAATTTCCATATCCAGGTCTAATTTATTTAATTCCTCAACTATTGTCCCGATGGCCTCATTTTTATATGTCAAATCACGCTTTATTGCTTCAAGCTTAGATCGAAAAACTGTATTCCAAAGCGCTCTTTTATCAAAACTGAAATTTTTGTTTACCAAAGTAACCGCAGCCGTGAGGGCAGCTAGTAGCGCAACAGTTATTTTTATAATATATGTGTCTGTGTGAGTCTGGGAGGAAATTCCTGCCAGGATAGCAGTTGAAAAACTTGCTAAAACTGATACCCAGGTAAATGTTTGATGAAGATAGAAATTACCGTTTTCGTAACGTCTCCGTTTAGTAATTTGTACATCAATATCCTTTGACAATTGTATTTTTTCAGGCGACAGGTTCATTTTTCTGCGATTAAATGGGAATCATAAAAGTATAAAAAATGAATTGATATTGAGTTTTTTGCACGGGTAGTGACAAGGCAGCTACACCAGCAATCTTAAATAAAGAAATCTCTTTATCAAAACAAACCTCCCCCTACCCAATAACCCTAAGTTTATCAGAAAAAAAACGGCGCCAAATAACGCCTTAAAAACCAGGTTTTCCCGCGTGGATTCGAACCACGATCTCCCGACCCAAAATCAGACGTGCTGCCAATTACACCACAGGAAAATAACGAGGTCAGGACCGGGTTCGAACCGGTACAACGCGGTTTTGCAGACCGCTCCCTTACCATTCGGGCACCTGACCTCTTTGTTGGTGGAGAACCCGGGTAACGATCCCGGATATCCGGTCCCGATAGCTATCTGGATTCAGTCCGGCGCATACACCATGTTTGCTAATTCTCCCTCATTATCAATCAATAACGATCAGATTTGTCAACTTTTTAAAAGTTGACAAATCTTTTCCAACCTGGTGGAAATAAAAGGACTTGAACCTTTAACCGTCACCGTATAAGGGTGTTGCTCTAACCAATTGAGCTATATTTCCATTTCAGTAGGGTAGACAGGACTAGAACCTGCAGCCTTCCCGATTTACAATCGGGATAATCTAAACCAATTGATATACCACGCTAAAAATTCGTCCTAAAACAAAAAATCCCCTTAGAAACTATCTAAGAGGATTCAAGTATTTTGTTTATGTCAAGTCAATACATAGCCTATCCTCTCTGATAAATCAGCTGGGGTATAAAGCATTGTATTGTTGTTGTATTCATGATGCAAGTATACAACATTTTTATTAAATAAAGAAATTTTCTGTAATTTTTTCTACGCGTGCACCCCTTTTCCAACAAGCATTTTTCGTTGCCGCAAGCCGAAAACCATCGGAAATGGTGACATCTTTTTGTCACTGTCAAAATTTTGTCAGTCGTAAGTAACTAATAATCAGCACTGTTTCGCTTTGTATCGCACTGTATCGCCTGTATCGATACGATACGTTACAAAAGCGTATTTTTTTTGAATGAACGTGGCGAAATTGTTCTGAACAAAGCAATAACTCATGCCGCCGCAGGCAATTTTTCGCAGCCGCAAACCTTCAAGCTTGCAGCTGCGGCCTTTTAAAATTAATGCCTACTTTTAACCAATCAATTAACCTCCCATACCATGAAAAGAAAGATCCTGACAACCGTGGCATTGCTGCTTTGCTTTGGCGCGGCATTCGCATATTTGGCCGGCATAGATGGCAAGTGGTCTGCTATGCTAAAAGGGCCCGATGGCAATGAATTCCCGATAAGTTATACTTTTAAAACCGATGGCGCCACGCTGACGGGCACATTGACCTCGTCTATCGGTACCTTCGATATTGCGGATGGCGTGGTGAAAGGCGACAGCTTATGGTTCACGGCCAACGTAAACACGATGAAGATCAAAAACAAAGGCAGATACTACGCCGATGGTGATTCCATAAGCCTGCGGGTGGGCATGCGGTCGACGCATACTACTTTGAAACGCTCTACGGATAAATGAGTCCGCTCTCGCCGGCCCCGATAAATCGGCGCTGCAGTGGTGGCGAAATGATAGCAATATTTCTTTAGCCGGTCAGTCAGCAGCCGGCGCAACAGCCCAGGTTTTATCGGGGTTAAGCGTAACCTGCATGGCATTTACACCCGGCGGAAACACTACCGGTACGGCGTTGGTCATTTGAGCAGGGTCCGATACCTTGCCTTGTTCAAATTTGCCGGATGCAACCCAATATTGGGGGTGGGATGCAAACTGATTGGTGTCAGGCCCGGATGGTATACTCCAGTCAAAAGACAGCGCTGCACCGGGATCGGCAGAATCGACAAGCCATGCTAAACTTAAATCGTTGGCGTTTCCCAAATTCGGAGCGCTCTGGTAAATAGCGAACTGTTCAAAAGCGCTGGAGTTATTGGTAACGGTGAGCGTGTATTGAGTCGACATGATTTTGAACTTTGTTTTTAAGGTTTATAATTTAAAGAATTATGAACGAGGCAATGTTGCCCGGGAGCATTAAAATACCTTGTTGCTAAGCAAATATAAAAAAAGCTTCAAAAAACGAATGACACTTTAAAAAATAAAACAGTTGCCACGATAAAAAAACGGGACCATCATCATTGATAATCCCGTTGTATGGGCTGGCAAATGCGCGGAGTTATTTTTACGCAGGCCGGGCTATTATTCAGTTTTTTTAACTGTAGTGGTAGTAGTGGTTTTTGTAGCCGGCGTAACGGTTGTTTTGTGGTAAGTTTTGTGCACCGGCTTGCGGTAGGCTGATCCGGTATGCGTAACGTGGTGCGTTGCTACAGTTGTGGTAACAGCCGGTTTAGTTTCGGTGGTGGTAGTTACCTCGGTTGTTGTTGTAGGTGCGGGAGCAGGTACATACACGGGCGCTGGCGCCGGCGTGCGTACGGTGTCATGTACTACAACTACTGTTGGTGCAGGTGGTTCCGGCGCAGGCGGCGCTGGTGTGGTGATCACTATCGGTGCGGGTGCAGGCGCCGGCTTTAAATGCCCCGTTGCAACGCCATCTGCAGCGCCGTTAATAGCATCGGGCGTACCTGTGCCCGTCATCTTGATTTTGGTTACTGTACGCCCATGCGCGCCTTTTTTAACCTTCTTTTTAACTTCGACGCTGTTTTTTGTCGTGTCCTGGGTTTGGGCCTGCGCAGTTTGCACTGTCCAGATCATTCCGGCCATAAATAATATTAAACTGATTTTTTTCATAACGATGAATAGATGTATATTTTATTTTTATACACATCATTATGTAACATAACTATTACAATATTGTTTTTTATTTTATTTATTTAACATTAAGGAAATAAATACTGCCGCCCCAGTATTCGCAGGCGAAATCTGCGCATTAGCTATGCGGGTCACCTCTGACTATCTTTGAAATATCTGTTGAAGGCGCACTAAATGATCCGTTTGAAGGCATAATGGACATCTCAAAACTAAGGAGCAAGACAGGCTTCAGGCCATTGGTGCCAAGTTATTATGCAGCGCGTGACCTGGATATTTTATAAAATAGTGGAGGTTGCCGTTCCCTGTCCGCCCGATCAGGCAGGTTATAAAAAAACGAGACCATCATCATTGATGGTCTCGTTGTATAGGCTGGCAAATGCGCAGGTTATTTTACGCAAGCCGGGCCATTAGTCAGTTTTTTTAACTGTAGTGGTAGTAGTAGTTTTTGTGGTTGGCGTAGTACTCGTTTTTTTGTGGTAAGTTTTGTGGTAAGTATGTACCGGCTTGTGATAATAAGCCGGTGAAGTACGCGTAGCGCGGCGCGTTGTTACCGTAGTGGTAGCAACCGGTTTGGTTTCGGTGGTGGTTGTTACCTCCGTTGTTGTGGGCGCCGGTGCTACAACAGGTGCAGGCGCAGGCGTGCGCACGGTATCGTGCACCACAACTACTGTTGGTGTAGGCAGTTCAGGGGCTGGCGCAGGGGCTGGCGGCGGTGGTGTTACCACTATCGGTGCGGGTAGGGGCGCCGGCTTTAAATGACCGGTTACCGCGCCGTCTGCTGCGTCGCCAATAGCATCGGGTGTACCTTTGCCTGTCATTCTTATTTTGGTTACGGTACGCCCATGCGCGCCTTTTTTAACCTTCTTTTTAACTTCGACATGGTTTTTCGTCGTATCCTGTTCCTGGGCCTGTGCCGTTTGGACTGTCCAAAGCAAGGCCGCTATAAATAATATCAAACTGATCTTTTTCATAACGTGAATATTAGTTATCTGTATTATTATTTAACATGATCATCACGATATTGTTTTTAAACTTTATTTTTTTAATCTAAAGGAAATAATCGCTATCTGCCCTATTACCCCGGGCCGGAAGGACCCAGGCAGCAGCGAGAATCACTTAGGTGTATTGATCCTCAGTACTTTAACAATCACTATTCTTAAATAAAAAAAATTGTTTTTTGGTTGAAACGGCCGAATCCATGCTTAACTTGCATTGATTTTTAAACCTTAATTAACCTGTAAACCATGAAAAACCGTTTCGTACCACTCATCGCGGCCCTGTTGTTTTCATGTGGCAATAGTTCACAAAAAAATACGGCAAGCGCTCCCGCAAACAGTTCGCCTGATTGGGTAATGACCAAAGCCATCCAGCAGAAATTGACGCCTGATTCGATCATCACGATACTAAAAAACGGGAACACGAATTTCTACAACTTTAAACTTACCACTAAAAACGACAGCATGCGGATTCGTATTACCTCCGACAGCGGGCAATACCCGATGGCGGCGGTGTTGTCGTGCCTCGATTCCAGGGTGCCCCCCGAGCATGTTTTGGACCGCGGTATCGGCGACCTGTTTATTGCCCGTGTGGCGGGTAATTTCGCTAATACCGATATACTGGGCAGCCTTGAATATGCCTGCCCGGTGAGCGGCGCCAAAGTGATCCTGGTATTGGGCCACGAGAATTGCGGGGCCGTAAAATCGGCCATCGACAATGTGCAGGCGGGCAATATTACCGCAATGCTCCGCAACCTGAAGCCTGCGGTTGATTCCACCCAAACCACCGGCGAACGGAACTCAAAAAACAAACAATTTGTTCATGATGTGGCCGTAAAAAACATTCAGCTTACCATAAAAAAGATCCGCACGGACAGCAAAATGCTCGCCGACATGGAAAAGGCTGGGAAATTAAAGATCATCGGCGGGATGTATGACCTGGCTACCGGTAAAATAACGTTTTATTGATTGAGGGTGGGGGAAATAGCTATGGGGCAAAAGATAAGCTGCGCATGCGGCCGCAAGCATTTTTCGCCACCGCGCCGATTTATCGGGATGGCCCGATTACAGATAGGCCCCGTATCTTCAAAATGGTATCTTTGTGCTAATATAAAATAGCAAAACCCTCAAAAAAATCAACAAATACCATGAAAAACAAGGCTTTACTTTTATTGCTTTTGGCGGCTTTAGTTGCCGGATGCCGCTTTAACACCTCTAAAGACAATGATGATAACGACAAGGGCACACCGGCGGGCACGGTTGTGCGCGGCGGGGGCAGTGATGTTTACAGTTTAGATAATAAAGGCGGGGTTAAAACCGCGCGGCTAAACCTGGAAGCCGGCGCCATTGTTATTAACCTTGCCGACACCACCAACAAACTGTTTAATGCTGCGGTAACGGATACAGCGCACAGATTTGTGTTGTCGCAAGAAACTACAGACTCGGTACAGGTGCTGAATTTTATAGGGAAACACCATCAGCTAAAGGACCAAAATGATAGCGCCAGTGTCGACCTGCGCTTAAACGCGGACCCGCAATGGGAAATAAAAGCAAAGGTGGGTGCAACCCAATGCAATTTCGACCTTACCAAATTCAAGATCAGTAAGCTCGGCATAACCTGCGCTGCAGGCGAGTTGAATGTAAAATTGGCGCCCGTATTGGCTGATACCTATGTGAATATTGATGCCTCGGTGGCAAGCGTGACCATCCGTATACCGCTGAATGCCGCCTGCGAGGTGCACCTGGAATCGGCACTGGCCGACAATGAATTTCCGGGCTTTGATAAAAAGGACGACGATAATTACCAAACATCCGGCTTCGCGACAGCAAAAGACAAGATACACATTAAGGCCAATTGCTCCTTATCGTCATTTAA
>Ga0206954_1127_pt1 | contig 19523 bp, 13 predicted proteins | sample Alteio_BWOrgHeat_37_FD_153250 | JGI IMG/M metagenome (GOLD analysis project Ga0206954, IMG submission 153250) | Enriched cells from forest soil in Barre Woods Harvard Forest LTER site, Petersham, Massachusetts, United States -... | ecosystem: Environmental > Terrestrial > Soil > Temperate forest >...
CTATTTTGATATGCTCAATTATTTTGGACGTATTCGATTCAAAATTGCCGATATGATAATTGAGCTGAGCTAAGGCGATCTTCATTATAAATTATTCTTATTAAAAACTCGGGCTTATTCCTTTTTAAATAAACCACTATGTTCATCTTGTGGTCAAAAATCTTTGTATTAAAATTTAAACCACTAAGTTCACCAGGGACACTAAGAAAGCTCAAAGAACATATCCGCTATCCACTTTGTGCGCTTTGTGAAAACCTTTGTGTTCTTTGTGGTTAAAAAACTCTTTATTAAAATTTAAACCACTATGTTCACAAAGAACACTAAGAAAGCACAAAGAATATACCCGCCGTCCACTTTGTGCTCTTTGTGAAAACCTTTGTGTCCTTTGTGGTTAAAAAGCAAATTTCATCAATACGCTAAACTAACGCACGGACCCTATCGTTTAGGATATTAATACAAATAAAAAATTAATTTTGCCCAAAGGACAAAAAATGACCGTTTTGAACAAAACAAAGCAAATTTACCTATTTTTCTTTATCGCAGCGTTGCTAAGCGCCTGTAAGCATGGTAAAAATGACGTTGATGTTAGCAATATCCCGGTAACCGTAAATATAATACGCTTTGATAAGGATTTTGACGCTATGAAAACCAAGCCTATGGCTCAGGAGGCTGCCTATCTTCAGCAAAAATACGGCCCTTTTTATGCCAATTTTATCTCAATGCTGCTGGAGAGCGCCGGCACGGACATAAAGGATACCGCCTATTTTGCCACTTTGCGAAAGGTACTGGCCGGGAAACCTTTTAATGATTTGGAGCACGATGTGGACTCCATATACCCGAACCTGGATAAACCCCAGGCCGAGCTGACCGATGCATTTAAACACATTAAATATTATTTCCCGGAAAAAAAATTACCGGCGGTTTATGCTTTCTTCTCGGGTTTTGCCGTACAAGTGCCGGTTGGCGACGGTTGGGTCGGTATTGACCTTGATTGTTTCCTGGGCGCCGATTCACGCTTCTACCCGGCGCTTACCGAGGTGTTCCCCCGCTATTTATCCAGGAATTTTAATCAACAAAACATTTGCCCCAGGGTGGTGGAAGGCATTGCACGGGAGGACATGTTTGCGGAGAGCGACAGCGATAAAAATATGATGCAAAAGATGATCTACGAAGGCAAGATCATGTATTTTATGGACGATATCCTGCCCAACACCCCCGACACCTTAAAAATAGGCTATACCGGTGCACAGTTAAAATGGTGTCAGCAGTTTCAGTCGAGCATGTGGTCGTATTTCCTTGACCAAAACCTGCTGTACGAAACGGATAATATTAAAATGCAGAAATACCTTGGCCCATCCCCTTTCACACCCGGCATAGGCGACAAAAATGAATCGGCTCCAAAGCTGGGGGTGTGGCTGGGCTGGCAAATTGTGCGGGCTTATATGGATAAAAACCCGGATGTAACGTTACAACAGCTGATGTCGGATAATGATGCCCAGAAAATTTTAGATAAATCAAAGTACCGGCCGAAAAATGGCGGGGAAAGTCAGTAGGGTTAAGTCGAAAGTCTTAAGTCGGGAGTCTAAAGTCAGATACATTCTTTTCTTTTCCCTCTTTCGGACTTTCGGACTTTCCTGACTTTCGGACTCCAAACACTTACTGCAGTATTCCGAATACGCCTTTCAGGCTAACACCAACACCAATGATCAGCAATATGTTGGCAACGATTTCGGCCGACTTGAAATCCGCGAAACGCAGGTAAACACCCACCAACATAATTACTATGGCAACTGTTATCACTAAGTAGTGCGTTTCGTTATTGGCTTCCTCTGTCTGGTTCATTGTTTGATGGGATTAATGTAATGCAGCAAAAATATAAATGTTTACCGATTTGCTGAAATAATTTTTAGCCGGCCAATGATGAGCGTTCAAACGCCGGTAATTTCAATCAAAATAAACGCCTATTTTCCCTTTAAAAGGACCTTAAAAACCGTTGTTCAAGTGTTCACGTTTTTCACACATACACCCCCTAAATTAATCACTAAAATACTTATTATTAGGCATTTAATTTTTGGTAATACCCAATTCTGATACGTTTTTTTACATTTTCGTGAACACTTGAACTTGCGAAACACGCAAACCTCGTCGCGGTATTTACCTGCAGGCAGTAAAAACGCGCTCCCCGGCTCAATATCAATGAATTTCGGCGCGCAACCGCTTTTTCAGGGTATCAAAACGTACCCAATATAAGTGGCAATCCTTGGCGCTAGTCCCTTTGGTATAAAATAAATATTTACCGTCCGGCGTAACATACTCTCCCCAGCGATGTGCGTCGCCATCATTGATCAGCGGACCAAGATTAATCGGCGCAGGCCAGCTGCCATCCGCCCTGCGGAAACTTATGCCCAGTTCACATTCATAATCCGGCTTTTCTTTGTAGCTGACGATCATATACGATTCATCCGGCGCAACGTAAAAATCACCGTCGAACGCCGGCGTATTGATCTCCTTCCCCAGGCTTTGCACGACCGTATCCCCCTGGCTGATCTTAAGCGAGCAAAAGTCGTAGTCCTGGTAATTCCGTTGATTGCCTTGCCGCCCGTTACTGCCAACGTAAAACAGGCCGCTGTTGGTCGGCATCAGATCATAGAGGCCAAATGTAGTTTTCAGGAAAACCTCGGGCTGCGTCCATCCATTGCCCTGCCGGTGAACGGCATAAAAATAGGAGTGTTGATTGTCGCTCCTGCCGCCGGCTAGGTACATCGTTTGTCCATCAGCCGACAGCGAAGGCGTATAAAAGCCTTTAGCCAAAACGAAGGGGCCGTTCCATTTGCCGTTTTCGAATTTAAAATACTTCAGCCTGGTCGACCGGCCATCAAACCAATTTTGCGCATTGCTGTAATAATATTCCTTACCATCGGCAGAAAAAGCCGAGCGGTCCATCGCCATACCGCTATCCGGCACCAGCATCTTATTGGCAAAAACATAAGGTGTATCCAGCGGGCGCTTTTGCCCCAGGTAGGCATCTTTGGTTTTCCAAAAGCTTCCTTGCGCCATAACCGTCAGCGGCAGCAGGGCGATGATCAAAAAAAACAGACGTTTCATATCATGTACAATTTAATAGATTCAAGAGCCTGGGCAAACATAATACATTCACGATATCGAAGTAAAGCCAGTAGCAGGTCAAGTTTGTTCAATTTATTTCACGCTGATTTTCAGTTGATTATATCAAGCGCCAACCCTTCAAGTCATGCTGAACTTGTTTCAGCACCCCACGCGCTAAGTCGCCCCCGCGATAGGTATCCGGGAAACAGGCTGCCTGTCCCCCGGTTACCAGTATGATGGGATGCTGAAACAAGCATGACTTGAGGGGGTGATCGCTCAACCTATCCCTTCACCACCCCAATCGCCTTCTTCCTTTTACCATAATACCTTATCCCGTACCAAACCAGCCCGCCGATCAACAGTAAAAACCACACATTTGCCAGCCCGATAATAATATCCAGGCAAAGGTTCCAGCCGTTTTCGCAGGCCATCAGCAGCCGCCTAAAAAATGGCAGGTCATAGGCCGAGGGGTCGTCGTTTGCGATCACTTCCCTGTTTATCGTATTGCTTTGATAAAAACTGAGATTAACCACGCTGTTTTTAACCGCATCATCGATCTGTCGGTTGCCGATCTGCTGATCGATCATATCATCCTTCAAATCCAGTACTTTTGCCGGGTTCTTAATAATTATTTTCCCTTCCTTTTGCTGCCTTACCAATTCTTCGCGACTTTTCAATTTTAATTGTGCCGACAGATAATCCAATGTTTTATCGGTGATATCCAGGTTTCTGCTGGTTACAAACAGGCCCATCGATGCCACGCTGTCCATAAACTTCTCCAGCCGTAACGAAGGCACTTTTACCGTCACTTCGGCCGTGGTTGTAAGCGAGGTAATGCGCATAACCGAGTCGGTGCTTACCCGTACATCATGCCCCCCTTCAACTGAAGAGCCCATTCGCTGATGTACCACCATCCCGCCAATATCGCCGGTTAAGGCATCAATATGTATAGCCGTTTGGCTTACATTTTTTACTTTAAAATTCATACCGGCGGTTTTTACCAGTTTTGGGGCAGTAGAAGTGTCCGCTTTCCTGGAGACGTCTGAATCAGCGCTGCTGCTGTTATTAACTACCTCGTACCCGCCGCCTTTGCCTTTGCAGGCGCAAAAGAATGCCAGCGCGGCGATTGGGATCAAATATTTTGTTTTCATGTTTTTTGGGATTTAAGAATTAAATTTTTTTTTATTTTGTCATCCTGAGCGCAGCGAGGGATCTTCTACGCCGTGCATATGAACTTTTCAGGCGGTAATGCCGCTTCGAGATCCTTCGCTGTGCTCAGGATGACAAAAAACCACCATCAACTTTTTACCACTTCCACCGCCTTCTTCCTTCTGTTAAAATACCACACCACAAACCAAACCAGCCCTCCTACCGGCGCCAGCACCCACAGGTTAGCCAGTTCAACCATAATATCGATAAAAACCGACCACCCGGTTTTAAAAGAGGTACCCATCCGGGTTGATACCGGCAGGTTATAGGCCGAAAGGTCGGGGTTGGCGATCAATTCTTTATGCACCACATTGTTCTCATAAAAACTGAGCGCGATAACGGCGTTTTTCACCGAATCATCGGTTTTAAGGTTGCTGATCTGCTGGTCGACGATATGGTTTTTATAGTTCAGCAAATTGTCGGGATCCTTTAAATTGGCGCTGCCGCTTTCGCCGTTGTCCTTGCGCTCCTGCTGGTTTTTTAGTTTCAAACGTGTGGACAGATAATCGTAGGTTTTGTCATTGATCTCAAATTTCAGGCTGTTTACTACCATGCCCATTTGCGCCACCTGCGTAACAAAGGACTCCACATTGGCCGAAGGGATCCTTACCGTCATATCCGCCGTTGAATTGTACACGGTGATCTTTAGCAGGGAATCATCCGTTTTGCGGATCGTTGTACTGTCGCCGGCCACGGAATTAATGGTGTGATACATCACCGTACCGTTACTGCTTGCCGTTAAAGCCGCTATCCGGTCGCTGGTTTGCTGCACGTCCTTTACCTTGAAATGCATGCTCGCTGTTTTGACCAGCTTTTGCGTAGCCAGCAGGGCCGTATCCGTCGCGTTTTTCGATGTGGCTTTCGATTCAATTACTTTTTCTGTTTTTTGTACAACGCCAACTGTATCAGCGCTTTCCGAGCCGGAACCGGCCCCTTTACAGGCACAAAAAAGTGCCACCCCCGCAAGCGGGATTAAAATTTTGGTTTTCATAATTTTTCGGATTTAACATTGATACCGCAAAAGGCCAAAAGGTGACCCATGCTGCGAATTGGTTATCAAAATGTTACGTTGGGTTTTTCTATTTTAGTGGGTATTCGACAATTTTGGCGGTAGGTAAATTTGTGTGAAAACCATCGTTAACGGACATTGGAACGCGTGGCCATAGATAAAATATCAACGTTTCAAGCTAGTTAATTAATTGCTGATTAGATATTAAAAAAACAGACAAATTTTCAAACGCACTTTCAATACGCTTCAAAATGCCAACTGCCTATTCGCTCCTCAAGCTTTTTACCGGGTTGGCTAATGCTGCCTTTATGGTTTGGTAACTTATGGTGATCAGGGCAACCACCAGCGCTGTTGCACCTGACAGTGCGAAGATCCACCACGATAGGTTGATCCTGTAAGCAAAACCCTCCAGCCATTTGGTCATGGCCCACCACGCTATCGGGAAGGCAATAACGCTGGCAATTACAACCATCTTCACAAAATCGGCAGAAAGCAGGCCCATAACATTCTGCATACTTGCGCCCAAAACTTTGCGAATGCCGATCTCCTTCACTTTCTGCTCAGCAGCAAAGGCGGCAAGGCCTGTAAGCCCGAGCGCCGATACCAATATAGCTATGCCGGCGAACAGGCCGATCAATAGCGATGATTGCTGTTCCGACTGGTATAGGTTGTTGTAATCGTCATCAACAAAATGGTATTCAAAGGGTTCATCGGGTGCAAATTTTCTCATTACTCTTTGGGCGGCGGTTATGGCTGCCTGTGTATTGCCCGGGCTTGTTTTGATATAAGCCGATAACCAGATGCTGCCGTTTTTAACGATCATCGGACCTATCTTATCGTGCAGGCTTGCGTAGTGGAAGTCCTTTACAATGCCGGTTACCACCCCGGTATCACCCTGGTGAATAAACCGCTGCCCGATATACGGTTTGCGAAGATTGGTTAAGCGAACAGCTGCTTCATTAAGCACTACATTTTGCTTGTCTCTTATGGAATTTGTAAACCAGGCGCCATCTGCCATTTGCAGTTTCATCACCCGCTGAAAATCCGGGTCGGCAGCAAGGGTGGTAAATGTAGGGTTGAAATCTTTTGGCCGGCCATCCCAATCGAAGGCCCTGGTGCTCCGGTTCCCGTCGTCGACAAAATAATTGGCTAATGAAACATCGGCAGTGGCGCTATTTTCCTTCAGGTCCTGTTTGATGGCCGCGAGTACCGGGGGCGCGTTTTTATCAAAATTATTTCCAAAAGCGCTGTAAGGAATGGTTACCATAAAGACGTGCGAGCGGTCATAGCCCAGGTCGGTACTTTCAACGTAATTTAACTGTCTGTAAATAACTAATGTCCCGACGATAAGCACAACCGAAATGGTAAACTGCACCACAACCAAAGCTTTTCTTAAACCGGCATCCTTAAAATTGAGCATCGTTTTACCCCTGAAAACCCGTAACGGCTGAAACGAGGATAACAGCAAAGCCGGGTATAATCCATTTAGAATAAACGATACGAAGAGGGTAATACCCACTATTTGCCATGCCAGTGGCGAGAAGATGGGCTCACTGAAGTTTTTGCCGGTAAACGCTTTAAACCATGGCATACACAGCTGCACTAAACCAAATGATAAGGTAACAGCTATGAGGCTTACCAGTAACGATTCGTACATAAACTGGCCGAACAATTGCAAACGCCCTGCGCCCACTATCTTTCGTACACTCACCTCTTTGGAGCGGGCGCTGGCACGCGCGGTAGTCAGGTTAACGTAATTGATACAGGCAGTTAGCAATAGCAACACTGCTAAGGCAATAAACACATTCGTCATCGTCCTGCTGCCGTGCTTAAATGCATAACTAAGCAGCCCCTCCTCAAAGTGCATATCCCTGATGTTGATCAGGTTATAGGCGTTTTTATCTTTTGACGCTGCATTTTTATGATTCCGATGTTCTATTGCCGTAAGCGCGGCAGCTACCTTTGTGATGTTAGCGCCGGGCTTTAGTTTAAAAAATGTGTTATAGTTGGAACTGCCCCAATCCTTTGTCTGCTGGAGTTCATCCTTATCGGTCAGGAATGCCGCCATTGGTATAAATACATCGTAGTCAAAGCTGGAGTTGGCCGGGGTGTCCTTAACAACGCCTTCCACGCGGTAGGTGGTTTTATCAATACTCACCAGCTTGCCTACAGCTTCCACGTTTCCAAAAAACTTCCTGGCAGCCGATTGGGTCAATACCAGGCTGAACAAGTTTTTATTAAAAGCCCCCGGCGTGCCGTCAACAAAATCGTAATGAAACATCCTGAACCAGTGGTCGTCCACCCGGGCGACTTTTTTTTCCTGTATAATTTTTTCGCCAACATGAAAGTTCGTATTGGCATAATCTCTCGGCCGCAAACGCGTCATTTCCTCAATTTCAGGTATTTCTTTAACGGCAGCATCGCCCAATACGTATTGCGCCGAACTCAAATGCCACGTTTCTGTGGGTGACATGGGCCATACCGATGTGACGCGGTAAATATTTTCGGCGCCGGGTTGATTGCTGTCGAAACTCATCTCGTTCTGCACCCAGATGGCTATCAGGATTGTCGCAGCCATGCCAATACCCAGGCCTGCAATATTAATGAACGTCATCCGCCTGTGCAGCCATAGGGCGCGCCACGAGATCTTTAAATAATTCCTAAACATAAAATTGCGGCTTAATTTTCGAGGAGACCACGTTGGAGTGGTTTCACGATGCAAAATAACCGGCGCAAATCGGGGAAAACTTCTCGAATTATAAGATGAGAAATCTTTTTTCAGGTCATTTTTATATTCCAGCGGCCTTTTCCCTGTCATTTGTTTAAAAATACGGCTAAAGGTACTTTGCGCATTAAACCCCGATTCATAGGCGATACCCAGCAGGGTGATGTGGTCATAAGCAGGGTCCTGCATTTTGCGGGCCACGTCCCTGACGCGGTATTCATTAATGAAATCGTTAAAGTTTTTTTTGAGCGCGATATTGATGATGCGGGATAATTCATGGGTAGTCAGTTCAATCTTTTCAGCAAGTGAGGTTAAACTGAGTTCGGGGTCCTGGTAATACAGGCCGGTTTGCATGGCTTTTTTAAGCCACACACCCATTTGCTTCATTTCCGCAGGAAGGGATGGTTTTAAAGATGCAGCCGGGGCGACGAGCACGCTTGCCTCCGGCCTTAAATAGGCCCTCGCGGCCATCCAGATGGCCGCTGTCGCTAAAAGTAAGTATAAAGGATAATAAGCATGGATGCCTAATTGGTTATGATAATAAAAATAATCGACCGCTTTAAAAGGTATCCACAACAACCATAACAGGCCGAAACCTGCCAGTAGGCGATGCAGCCATTGTAGTTCGATTCGGTACCGGTCACCGCCGTTAAATTTTATTCTCCTGTAAAAGCGTTCTATCAGCCTGTGTGATGCGTACAGGTAGCTACCCACCGAAATAAAAGCCAGCAATTGCAATATAGGGTTCAGCTGATTAAAGGCCAGGGTATCGTAAGTAGCCGTGCCCGTATGTAAACTTTCCCTAACTTCCAAAAGTTGGACGCCAGGTTCCAATAACATCGGGCTGAAATGCAACATTTCCTGCCAACGGAATTTATGTCCAGGCAGGGTTATTTTAAGCACATAAAAATAGATGAGCGGTCCAATTGCCAGCGAAAATTTCAGTGGCAGCCAGCTCCAGTGGGGGAAATAAGTTTCCAGCCGGATGTCAATGCAAAATATCCGTGCGAGATAGAGGATCATAGCGCCTAATGCCAATGCAAGAAACCTGTTTGCAAGGCGATTGATTTTAGGCGTGAACCACAAAAGCAGCGCAAAAGTAAGCCCGATTGATATGACAACCAGGAAGATCAGGTCATAAAACGGGGTATGGAACGTAATTGAATTCAAGCATTAGCTAGCATCAATAGCTATTCCAAATTCTTAAATTATTGATATACAAAAGATTAATAAAAGATTTGACAAAATGATGTAACAAAACCGGACGCCAAACGTCCGGTTTTGTTCATCCCACCAGCTGCAATGTTTCAACTCAAAGTTTCACAAACTTTACCTGGCCAACAAGGCTTTTGTCTTTATCATTAACAACTGCAATGATGTACGTGCCAGGTGTAAGACTGCTTACATCAGTTTGCCAGGTTTGTTGGTTGATCTTTGTCTTTTTTAGTTCGGATCCTAAAATGTTCGAAACCTGTACATCATTTGTTGCGCCCTGGACCGGCCTCGCGATCGCATAACTAAGCGATGGGGTTGTGCGTATACGGAACGGACATTGACACGGCAACAGACACAACTGTGCTGCTCGTGTACGGGCGGGGTAAACCGTTACGCCGATTCCAACGAACCATTAGGGAGAAGGTGATTGTTCGGCAGCCTCGTGATGCTCTTTTTCCGTCTGCTCCATAAACGTACTTAAGGCATTAATGAAGGTATCAAGTTCAGTGGCCGAAGTTTGAAGGTGCGTGCATAATTCCCTTATATCAGCCTCCGATAGATTTGCATTATTAGTACGCACATCTTCAACAAGCCCTAAAATATTGGCCACCGGCTTTCTGACTTCGTGCGACATCATAAACAGCATCGCTTCCAATGCGGTTATATACTGCTGTTGTTGCCGGGTGCTGGCCTTGGTTTGTCCCCTATAGTGGATGGCGATGTAGGAAGTAATGCCAATTGCAACCAGAGATACTAACCGATTGATCCACAAGGACATGTGCGGCCCGATCACAACGTCGAAAAACAGCGCATTGATAACGATCAGGATACAAGCCGCCACGCTGAAGCACAAAATCGTTTTGGTATTTTGCCTGAAGACCAGGACGATGCTGCAGACATACAGTATGTCGATGACGAATTCGGGAGGTGTAAGGATGTTGATGAGAAAAACGGCCAACAGGCTGACGGCAGCCAGGTATTGAATGTTAGTGACCCGGTTCGTTGGCTGAGCATTAAGGGCCATTTGGCGCGCTACAGACAACATTTTTAAAAACCGCACAGGTTTAAAGGACAGCTTCAAAGAAAAGACACCGCTCCCCGGTGCTGTTAATCGTACCGCCATCAATCCCCGGTGCTTTTGCACATGGGGTACGGTTCCGTCCTCTGCTGTATGACGAAATACTAATTTGTGAGTTACCATATTGAATGCTCTAAAAAAATAATTCCTCATTACTAATTTAATATCAACGTTTATTTAGGGGCCGCATACAAAATTATAATTTCACAAATTTTACCTGGCCAACAAGGCTTTTGTCTTTATCATTAACAACCGTAATAATGTAGGTGCCGGGCACCAGGCTGCTTACATCGGTTTGCCAGGTTTGCTGATCGATCCTTGTCTTTTTTAGTTCCGATCCTAAAATATTCGAAACCTGCACATCGTATGAGGTACCCTGCACCGGCCTGGCGATCGTCATCATTTTGGTATCCGGGCTAAACCCGTTAGCTATGCTGAGGTTAATGGTGGTTTTTGCAGGATTTGGATAAACCGTAACACCGGTTTTTACCAGGTTGTTAGTTGTGTTCCCAAACATCAGGCTAACCGAATTTGAGTAAGTAACCGTGCCGTTCAGGTCGGTTAGCTGCAGGCGATACAGGTTGTCTCCTTGTGCCGGGCTTTGGTCTAAATAGCTGTACGTACCTGATGCTGTAGAGGTTGAACTGTATAAAATGGTAAAAGTAGCGCCGCCGTCTGTGCTTCTTTCAACAGCGAAGCCGGTATAATTCTGTTCATTTTCGGTTGCCCAAACAGCCTGCGCGCCGTTGTTTACTTTGCTGGCGCCAAAGCTTAGCAAATGCACCATTAATGCAGGATCCTGGCGCATGAACAATTGAAAGCGGCTGCTCCCGTAGCTATTGGTATCCGTAGTGATATCAAAAGCGTATGTCGAATTATGCCGCATATCTAAGGAGTCCTTGTTGAAACGGTCCATTAGCCAAACCTGGTACAACTGGGGTATAGCTTCCAGTTCTGTCATGTTTAGCTTATAAGTCCCGTAGGCGGTGGCTGTTACAAATAATGGGATGGTTGTTTGTTTAGCGCCGGCCAAAGGCATTTTATTTATGGCCAGCATAACACTATCGCTGGAAAAACTTGCCAGGTGCAGTTTGCCGCTGCCTTTTTTATAAGGGGCATCTTCGTTATTCACAAATTGCGAAGATGCATTTGAATTAAAGCCGATATAAATATCGTCGGTATTAATTGAATCCATGGCCATTTGCAGGCGCAGGTGCGGACTGGGGCCGGTTTTATTAAGGTCGGCCATATCCTTTTTTGTTGCCATAAAAAGATTAAGCCCGGTGTTTTGCGAAGTTGTTTTGGCCGATTCATTGAAGATCAGTTGCGGGCTGCTGTTATTGACGGCCAGCACAAAGAAACCCTGGCCGCTCATAATAGTGCGGGACCCGTGGTTGGTATTAATGCCACCGACCTGGTAAGTATCATAATTATTGGTTACGGGATTGAGTTCATAAACGGTGATGCCCAGATTATTGGCGTAGATGCCGGTGGTGGTTGAGCTGGTATTATACTGCTCCCAGTCGATAGAGCTGGCATAAGGGTTGCCCACTAAATTAAAACCGCGCGCAGCGTAATTTGTGCCTGTACCGGAGCCGGTGTTCCCCAGGTAAGCTGATGACGGGGTGTACCAGTCGTGCACAATTACCTGGCCCTGATTTAAAGTAGCTGCTGTAGTTGTGGTGGCGGCAACGGGGATATAACTCGGTGTGGTTTCTGTTGCTAAAGAAGCGGAAGCCTTGTTCCCCCGGAAAAAGAACATTACACCATTGCCGACGGGCAGATAAAAAGTACCTGAAGTACCAGCGCCGCTAACTGAATAATTATACGCAGGTGAATTATTGATCGCACTAATGCCCTCAAAGTTCCCACTGGTAAACGAGGCATTGGAGGGTATCTGATCCTCGCGGAATAAATAAAGCGTGGGGTTGCCGGCCTTATCAAAACCGCCGCCCGTACTGCCGGTCAGAAATATGGAAGCAGCCAGGTAATTGATCGCAAAAACATTATTTGAACTAACGGTGGCCGAATAAACCGGCGAGGAAATTAACCGGTAACCCCGGTAACCGGTCCCGCCGGTGAAATACCGTTGTACGTTTACGTTGTTCGTAATTGTTGAACCTGACGGTATGGCTGCAACAGTTGCTGAACCGCTTGCATCTGAATTTAATGTTAACTTGCCATTGGCATTTAAAGAAGTTGTACCAACCATGTGCAACACGCCCTGGCTTGAAACCGAAAAATTACCCGAACTCATTACAGCCGGATTTCCGGAACCGCCGTTACCGCTAAAAAACACATTGGTAAACAATGTGCCTGAACTGTTATCAATAAGCACCTGGTTGCTTCCGTTAAAAACCATATTCGCGCTGCCCTGTGTGTAGGTGCCGCCATTGCTATAATTGCCCGATAGGGTGAAGCTTCCGGTTTGCAAGTTTAAAGTGCCCGAATTGGCCATGCTTCCATTTACAATCACATAACCGCTATTGGCCGTCACATAAGCGTTTGACGAAATGGAGAGGCCTTGCCCGAACAGGAATGACGGCATAACGCTCAATCCCAGGATAAACGCTGTTAAATTATACTTAGTTTTCATTGCTCTATTTTTTTAATTTATACCAGGGCACTGCGTTGTGTGGCCCATTTTTCGAGTAAGTTTACAAGCGCTTCCAGGTTTACTGGTTTACTGATATAGTCGTCCATTCCTGCCCTCAAACATTCTTCACGGTCGCCCTGCAAAGTATTGGCCGTCAAGGCTATAATAACCGGTTGCTCACTCAGGCAAACACGGATCATTTTAGTAGCCTCAAGTCCATCCATTTCCGGCATTTGCACGTCCATCAGTATCAAATCATAATATTTGTTGCTCACTTCTTCCAGCACTTCTTTGCCATTGCCGGTCATTTTAGGTTGGTAACCAAGCTTGTTTAAAATCTTGCCGACTATCTTTTGATTCATCATATTATCCTCAGCCACCAGGATGTTCAGGGGGTGTTGTTTTGCAAAATCGACAGAAAGTTTTTGCTTATGATTGTGATCACTTATCGAAGCAACTTCCCCGGTCTGCCTGATCAGCGAGATCACGTGTTCTTTTAAAATGTGCCTCCTGATGGGTTTGTTTATAACCGCACCAAAAAGTTCGGGGTATTTTTTATGATCCTCATCGCCCGTGCTGTTCAACAGCATAACGGGTGTGTCGGGGTATAATTTTTTTATTGATCGGGTCAGCGTAATACCATCCATTTCCGGCATTTGCAGATCGGTAATTATTAAATCCAAATCCGGCTTGTGTGATAAAAGTTCCATGGCTTGTTTGCCGGAGCCGGCCTCGGATGCTATCATATTCCAGGCTTCAAACCTGCTTCTCAGCATGTCCCTCACGTGGGCATTATCATCAATTATCAATACGCTTTTACCTTTAATATGGCCGCTTACAGGCGCCAATAGGGGCTGTACGCCTGTTCGAAAAGTCATAGTGAAGTGAAAGGTGGCACCCCTGTTTTCAACACTATCAACCGCGATAGTGCCACCCATCAGCATCACCAAATTCTTACAAATGATCAATCCAACACCGGTGGTGCCTTCAGTTTTCAGGTTAGGCGTTGTTTGCATTAGCTCCCTTGATAATTCCCTGGTTTTAGCTGCTGACATGCCTATGCCACTATCTTTTACTTCGAACAGCAGTTTTACACGATTATCCTCGACGGTTTCAATAAATTGTACACCTATATAAATTTCTCCTTTGTGGGTGAACCTGATGGCATTTTCTACCAGGTTCATCAATATCTGCCGAAAGCGCTGGTTATCTCCAATAATTTGAACGGGCACCTTAGGATGAATACGATAAACCAGGTCCAAACCGGCGTGGGCTGCCTTAACAGCAAAAACGTCTAATACTTCTTCAATACTGTTACGCAGATTAAATTCTTTAACATCAAGTTCCTTACCTGTGTCCACCTTTGAATACTCCAGTATGTCTTTCATCAATATATCATTGATCAGTCCGAGCAAAGTTTCGCCGGACAGCAGGATGGCAGCAGCATATTCATGCTGCTCAGGGGTAAGTGATGTTTCGATGAACAGTGATGCCATCCCCATTAGGGTGGTCATCGGGGTGCGTATGTCGTGGCTTATTTGCGATAAAAGAAGGCTTTTGTTAGTATTGGCGGTTTCAGCATCTGCTCGTGCGATCTGCTCATTCCGCCTCGCATAAATAAGCAATTCATCTCTTTGAAGCAATGCGCTTTGCTGTTCAGCCAGCTGATCTGACAGCTTGATTATTTTCGACCGGTGGTAGAAATATCCAACTATAAAGGCAACGGAAAGAATAACCAGGTAAAACCACCATGTGAAATAAAAGGCATTCAGCAAAATATTGCCGGTATCTATAAAAAGCAGATGATCTGTAAACATAATTCTTTATTAAAATTTATCAGTTTATTGTTTTGGTATATAGTTAAACAGTTTTTTAACGGCCCCATTCTAAATTTAATCCCAGAACAAAGTATCTTTCACTTGTTGAAGGGCTAAAAACATAGAGCGGGATACTGAATTTTTTGTATGCGCCTCTTATTAAAATGCCTTTTTCGAACAGCCCCCGGGTTTGCTGTAAAGACACGCCAGCGGACACCCAGTCTTTTAGTTGATAAGTTAAATCAGACCAGCTATAGGTAAAATTTGTTGCCCGGTTTTCTATTGAAAAAGTGTACTGTGATTGCGATGAGAATGATATTTTTTTATAATCCATCTCAACATTTGCACCAACAGCGCCTCCGTTAAACCTGCCCATAACTAATCCGGCGATCGGGGTGATGGAATAAGATAGCAACGCCCTTTTCCGGAACGTTTTCCCGAAATATAATGACGCTGAATTGATGGCTTCATAATTACCACGTGCCTCGATGTACCAGTCGGAAGCTGTACCATAAGTCAAAACAGGGACCCAGCTAAAAGGCCGGTTCCTGCCAAAATAAAAGTATTGTTCGGCGGTGCCGTTCGACTGGTCAAACCCTTTAAGCGACAACCCGGAGAGCGCTATTGTCAACAGTAGCTTTCTTTTCATTTTCGATAATTATTAATTCTGCAGTTGCTAATTTGTTAAACAGGTTAATTTCGGCCAGGTGCGGGTTCCAGTTAAAAACAAGTTCATCAATGGGGCGCCACAATATTACCCATGAAAAAATATCGAGGCTGTTCCTAACCGCCGCGCTAAAGCCTTCGTCCGAGGTCAGCACCAATGGTAACACGATGTGGAATAGCGTTACGATCAGGATACTTGCGATGAGCATTGTGATGTTGCGGCGTTTATATTTTTCAAAATTCTTTATTTTATGCTCTTTCAGCTCGTTGAAGTGGCGGCGGATGGCGTACATCACGGGTTCGGCATACTGTTTATCCATGTCGTTTGCACATTTGAATTTGTAAAAGATGACATCGTACCTTTTAAATAAAGCAACGTTTTCCATTATATACAGTCCGAAATGATGGTTCAGCTGGCGTTTATAAATCGGCGCCGGATCGTGTGGATTAAAATAGCCTTTCATCACATGCTGGTCAAGCGTTACGTAGACATCGATTGTTTTAGGAGGGTAACTTTTCATTCGTATATATTTATTACTATTGGATCACTGTCACGTCACAAGTAATGGTACCCAGAGGGTGCGACAAAGCATCAGCATTTACAAAACCAATCGCAACAGTATTACTGCCTGTTACACGCGCCCAGGCCACAGAAACAGAACTTGGCAATGCCGTTCTCGGGTTAACGATCACCGTTGCGTCAACAGTGGCGCCCGTTACGGTAACAGTCTCCACTTCTGTCGCAGTAGCATAATCAAAGTTTGAATTATCAGTGAAAGTAACACTGGTTTTGATCATATTGGTGAGCACGGTACCTGCGCTGCCCAATTTGTAGGTGCCGCTAACATCCAGTTTTGCTGCCGGGCTGGTGGTCGCAATGCCGACATTTCCGCTGCCGTTAATCCGCATGGCCTCGGTGTTGGCGGTAAAAAGCAATAAGTTTTTACCTGTAGTGCCATTACCGATGGCAAAATCGTTACCGGTGGAATACAAATATGCGGTACTTGCGCCACCAAGTACGCCGGTTGAGGTATTGCCGCTTGAGTTGATACCCAAATCCACATAATTCACTGCTTCTGTAGCGGCGTCATTACTGGCCACCAAATCCGAACTCGCGTTGGCGGTAGCCGCCCTGTTTTGGATATTCAACTGTAGATAATTGTCGATATAGCCTTTACCGTCGATCACATTGTAGGATGTATTAGGGGTGGTAGACGAACCGGCGTCCACCAGGAATTTCTCGCGTTCCGTACCTGCTGTAAATATCGGGGCAGCGCCAACGGCAACATTACCCAGGCTATCCACCAAAACACGTTGCGTGTTATTGGTACGCATTTTTAAACCGGTGTTATCTGTTGTTCCTAAAAAATCGGCGCTGGAGTTTGTCCCGCCATTACCGGTTAAACCCCAGCCGGTGCTCCCGCCGGCTGTAAGCAGCACCCATGCAGCAGTTGTGCCGTTATAGTAATAAAACCCCTTTGTGCCATCGGTTTGGTAAACCAGTAAGCCATCTGCAGGGGTTGTAATAGCAGTACGCTGGGCCTGGGTCATTCTGGGGGCTAAAAACCCTTTTGAAACAGATTTAACATCTAATACCGAAGACGCACTGCCGGTGGTATACGAGGCATCATCAGTGACAACCACGGTTTGCGAAAAGGCCTGTGTACACAAAGTCAAAAAAATAAATAGGCTAAAAAGATTTCTCATTTTCTTTATAAATAAATGGTGAAAGGATAGTTTCATTGAAATACATGTTTTATCAAATAAATTATTAACCCCTTGTACCAATTTGACGCCAAAAACACAACATATTGATAATTAATTACTTATGTAATATTTAAATTGCTTTTTTTCCAAAAAAGATCCTTTTCTTCCGGAATATGGAATATTTTTAAAAACGAACGCCGCGCTGCTTAACGGGGATGGCGGAAAAACGGCCTGATCAGCGTGCAGGTGACGCCGGTGCTAATTGCAGGTAAGCAGCGTATCCGCAGATGAGATTGGGTGAGTTTGTAAAACTTAAATCAGCTATTAAAAAACTTTATTTTTTTTTTCTCGTGCACATCCCTATATTTAAACACTCTTTATTATTGCTGCACTTAATTTTAACTAATCAGAAAGTGCCTGTTTGAGCGAATTTTTATTTATTTAGAACAATTATAAATTAGATATAACTGTCACTAATTTGTCAGGGATACTTTATAAAATTTTACTTTTGTTCGAAATTTATGGGTTATAAAACACGCCCCGGCTTGTACTTTTATCATTAAAATTGAACTTTATTTAGCATAAATACACCATATGAGGCGTCTCTCATTACTATTTAAACAATACTCCAGGTCGGTTTTCGTTATAGCCGGTTTAGCCTTTTTAAGTACCGCTGCCCGCGCGCAGGGGGATGCATCAAAAGGTGAAGGGATATTCAAAGCCAATTGTACCGTCTGCCACAAAATCGACCAAAAGCTTGTCGGCCCGGCGTTAGGACCTGTGGTGACAACCGACACGGACGATAAATGGCTGACCAAATGGATCCAGAACAACCAGGCATTGATCGCCGCGAAGGACCCTAAAGCGATTTCCGTTTTAAATTCGAATGGCGGCGGCACCATGACTGTATTTGCCAGCCTTTCGGATGGAGATGTGGCCAATATCCTGGCTTATGTGCGTACTACCTGGGCGGACATTAAGAAAAAGCAATCATCAACGCCAACTGTAGCCGCTGATACCGGCCCGAGCGACCTGACCATCTATGCGTTAATTGGTGTAATAATCCTTGCCGTTGTCATCATACTGGTATTAAACCGGGTGATCGGTACACTGGAGCGCCTGCTGATCAAAAATCCGCAGTTGGCTGCAGCCGAGCCCGAAGTTGAGACAGCACCAGTTGATCGCCTGGCCATCCTAAAAAAATACGCCAAAAATAAAAAGCTGGTGTTCTTTGTCTTGGTAGTAGGCACGCTTGCTTTAGGCAGCTGGACCTGGATGACCCTTTGGACCACCAACGTACATACCGGCTACCAGCCCGAGCAGCCTATCCACTTCCCGCATGATCTGCATGCCGGCGCAATGAAAATCGACTGCCAGTACTGCCACTCCGGCGCATACAAATCAAAAAATGCATCCATCCCGTCGCTTAACGTTTGTATGAATTGCCATAAAACGATCGACCGCAGGCTGGGTGCTACCGAAGCATCGGCCGAGATCGCGAAGATTTACGATGCATTGGGCTACGATCCGAAAACGACAAAATACGATAGCAGCAAGGCAAGGCCTATTCAATGGGTGCGTATCCATAGCCTGCCCGACTTTGTCTACTTTAACCACTCGCAGCACGTAAAAGTACAAGGCTTAAAATGCCAAACCTGCCACGGCCCGGTTGAAACCATGAAAGAGGTTTACCAATATTCGCCACTTACCATGAAATGGTGCATCCAGTGCCACAGGCGTACTAAAGTAAACTTAGGTAATAATGCTTACTACGACAAAATGGAAGCCGTGCACGATTTAATTAAAGCTGGTAAGCCGGTAACCGAAGCGCAAATGGGCGGTATTGAGTGCGGCAAATGCCATTATTAATAATTTGATCAGAACTTATCATTACAGTTTATTTAGCTTAAATGGATAGCAATAAAAAATACTGGAAAGGTTTAGAAGAACTTAACAAAACCAACGAGTTTGTTGAGTTGAATAAACACGAATTTGCGGAACCTATCCCGATTGAAGAGGTATTATCGGGCAACGGCCTGTTTAATAAAACGCCCCGCCGTAGCTTTTTAAAGGCTATGGGCTTTGGCGTAGGCGCGGTAACACTGGCTGCCTGCGAAAAAGTGCCTGTTCACAAATCCATGCCTTATTTAGTAAAACCCGAGGAAGTAACCCCGGGTGTGGCCAACTACTATACTTCTACCTACGAGGGCCAGGCCATTTTGGTAAAAACCCGCGAAGGCCGGCCTATTAAGGTTGAAGGTAACCCGAATGACCTTTTAGGCGGAGGCGGCTTAAGTGCAAGGGCACAGGCTTCGGTACTTGACTTATATGATGTTTCGCGCCTGAAAAACCCGTTAAAAGATAATGGCGACTACGGCTGGGAACAACTGGACGGC
>Ga0206954_1130_pt1 | contig 19417 bp, 15 predicted proteins | sample Alteio_BWOrgHeat_37_FD_153250 | JGI IMG/M metagenome (GOLD analysis project Ga0206954, IMG submission 153250) | Enriched cells from forest soil in Barre Woods Harvard Forest LTER site, Petersham, Massachusetts, United States -... | ecosystem: Environmental > Terrestrial > Soil > Temperate forest >...
AGGTATGGCATGTGATACTACGGGTACCATTTATTTTAGCGTGGGCACAAGCATTTACAAGCTTTTAAAGGGGCACACCAGCCGCGCTACTGTTGCTACAGGCTTTACCAGCCCGGTAAGCGTCGCGGTGGATATTGCAGGAAATGTTTTTGTTGCCGATGCCGGGGCCGGTACGGTAACTAAGATATCGGCCTCAAGCGGCAGCAAAGTTATACTGGCTACCGGCTACAACAATCTCAACAGCGTAGCGGTAGATAAATATGGTAACGTTTTCTTCTCCTGCTACAATTCACCCGTCCAGGTGATCCCTGCCGGTGGCGGTCCTATCTTTTCCGCTTGCCCCACTTTAATCAGGAACCAGGCAATTGCGGTGGATAAAAATGCCAATGTCTATGTCAACAGCTCTGCTGCCATCGATCTAATTTCCGTCGGCACTTACATGATCAAGCCCACTTTGCCCGTCGGCTTGAGTTTTGACGGTAATACCGGCACCGTCACCGGCTTTCCGTTGCAGTTTGCGGCTGCGGTTAATTATACCGTTACCGCCTACAACAGTGCCGGTAACGGCAGCGCAACGGTTAATATAGCCGTATCCGCTGCGGCAAAACCCAATATCAGTTACAACACACCCCAAAGCTTTACGGTAAATAGCCCTATTAGCATTAGCCCGGTAAACTCCGGCGGCGCCGTGCCAACGCAGCAGCCGTTTACGCTGGTATCGGGCCTTGGGTCTAATGTGAATTTGACTGGCCTTGCAGTTGATGCAGCCGGCAATATTTACCTTGCGACACATAGTAGCGAGGTAATAAAATACCCACCCGGCGGCGGCGCGCCGTTAACTACTTATACGGGTTTTGTAAATGCAACGGGCGTGGTTACGGATGCTGCCGGGAATATATATGTTACCGATAACGGCAATAAAGCTGTTTATAAGATATTGGCAAGCGACGGCAGCATGGTTACCTATGCTACCGGCTTTATCTATCCCCAAGGCATCGCGATTGATGCTGCCGGAAATTTGTACATAACCGATTCCAGTAAAAAGGGGATATACAAAGTGCCCGCAGGCGGCGGCACGCCGGTTGCCCTGATTACTGGACTTAGCTCGCCGATTGGTGTAGCTGTCGATCCTGCAGGCAATGTCTACTACTCGGATAAAATAAATAACACCGTCAGCGAATTACCTGTCGGCAGCCATACCGCTGTGGTGCTGGCTTCAGGGCTAAAAGGACCTTACGGCGTAGCGGTTGATCCGGCCGGCAATGTTTTTGTTGCTGACGCCGGTAATGGTGCATTGAAAAGGATCCCCGCAGGTGGCGGCGTTCCGGTCGCCATAGCAACCGCCATACCATTTAAGCAGCCTGGTGCTGTGGTCCTGGACGCGAATGGCAATATCTATGCAACCGACTGGACAAACGAAGCGATCTACGAGATTAATCCCGGTTATTTCATCAACCCCACCCTGCCCGCCGGCCTTAGCATCGATCAAAGTACCGGCACAATCAGCGGTATGCCAACGGCGCCTGCTGCTAAAACAAACTATTCGGTTTCAACCCGCAACAGCGGCGGTGTAAGTGTAGCGACTATAGAAATTGTCGTAAATCCCTACCAGTTGCCCACTGTCAGTTACACAAGTCCGCAGGTTTACGCCATTAATGTATCAATTATACCATTGGTACCCAGGAGTACCGCTGTGCAAGCTGGAGCCGCGCCAACAGGCGGATATTCTATTAGCCCAACCCTACCAACAGGCCTCAGTTTTGATCCCAATACCGGCATTATCAGCGGTACACCAACCGCCACCAGTCCGGGCACCAATTATACCGTAACAGGTTACAATTCAGGCGGCAGCGGTTCTGGAACCGTAAATATAGCAACAGTCGGCTCCTCCAATACCAGCCTGACTAACCTTGCAGTAAGCGGCGGCACTTTAACCCCTTCATTTGCAACGGGTACTACCAGCTATGCTGTGGCCGTGCCTTATACCACATCTTCCATAACCATAACACCTACCGCCAGCGGCGGCACGGCATCCATTTTGGTTAACGGCGTTTCTGTAGCTTCCGGAACGGCATCTGCAGCAATTCCTTTAGCCATTGGTCCTAACAACATTTATATATCCGTTACGGATAATGGAGGCACCACGGCCAGCAACTACACCATAACCGCCACCCGCAGCGGCAGCGATGTGCTTGCCAACTTTACCATAAGCGCAGGTACCTTAAACCCGGCGTTTTCAAGCAACACCTATGCCTATTCTACCACGTTACCCGCAGGTGTCAGCGCCATCAGTATAACCCCGACTGCGGCAGATAGCACCGCAACCGTTACTATAAACGGCAAGCAATTGGCCACCGGCACTGCCTCGCCCAATATCCAGTTAGCGGTGGGTTCAAACACCATCACCACAGTAGTAACCACTGCCGATGGAACAGCCTCGCAAACCTATACGCTCACTGCTATCCGCCCGTCCGCAAATGCAAATCTTTCAGCGCTTTCCTTAAGCCCCGGAACCATAAGCCCGGCTTTTAACGCAAATACCCTCAGTTATACATCAGCTGTTGCCAATACGGTAACCTCCGTTACCGTAAAACCAACCACGGGCGACGTGAATGCAACAGTAACGGTAAACGGAACTGCGGTAACCTCCGGTACAAATTCAGCTCCTATCAGTTTAACTGCGGGCGCCAATACCATAACGGTGGTAGTAACGGCGCAGGATGGCGTAACCACCAAAACATACAGCTTAACGGTAACCAGGTCAGGCAACAATAACGATAACCTTTCATTGATGAAAGTAAGTGTAGGCACGCTGACACCGGCTTTCGCAACAGCCACTACCGGTTATACCGTGAGCGTGGTAAACGGCGTGGCGACCATGACGATAACCCCCACCTCCGCCGACGCAGGTGCGACCATAACCGTAAACGGCACTGCCGTAACATCGGGGACAGCCTCAGCGCCGCTCACTTTGTCGGTTGGAGCAAATACCATCAGCGTATTGGTAACCGCTTCGGATGGAACATCAACCAAAACGTACACCATCGCCGTAACGCGTGCAGCATCCAACAATGCCAACCTTTCAAACTTTGCCATTAGCAAGGGAACGCTTGCACCGGTTTTTTCGCCCGCTACTACCAGCTATACCGCCAGCGAAGTAAACAGCGTAAGCGGCATAACGGTGGTGCCCACATCGGCAGTAAACACATCAATCATCAAAGTTAACGGAACAACAATAGCATCCGGCGGCCTATCCGGCGCCATACCTTTGGCTGTTGGATCAAACACCATCACTGCCGTAGTTACGGCCCAGGATGGCATCACAACAAAAACCTACACTTTTACCATAACCAGGGCAGCCGGCCCCATTAATAGTTTTGATGCGGAAATCAGCGTAAGCAAACCCGAAGAAAGGCCAACACTTGATGATATCATTGTGGTCCACCAGGCCGTATCACCCAATGGCGATGGAATAAACGACTTCCTGGTAATCGATGGCATCTTGGCCTTTCCGGATAACAAACTATCGATCATGAACCGCAACGGCCAGATGATCTTCGAAGCTAAAAGTTACGACAACAGTTCAAAAGTATTCGACGGACACAGCAATAAAAACGGGCAAATGCAATTGCCCGGCACGTATTTTTATCAATTGGATTATACTGTTAGTGGTATTATCAAACACAAAACAGGGTTTATTGTGCTGAAATATTGATGGAAGTCCGAAGTCAGTAAAGTCAGCGAAGTCCGAAAGACGCTGCAGTTTCGGGTTCGGTTAAAATAACGCCAAAAATTGATTTAATTTTTACCGCAGAGAACACTGAGAAGGCACAGAGAACCGCGAAGGAAAAAAATAACAAACTATTAAAACTTTGTGGCCCTCTGTGTCCTCCACTCTGTGTCCTCCGTGTTAAAATTCGGTAATTGGCACGTAATTAATCGCTTCCCGCAAATATCTAGGTCGAAAAAATCGATTTAACACTTTTTAACTTTTTTTAACGTAAAAATTCTGCCCGAAACAGGCCCAAACCATCGCGCTTGATCGCGTTTTCCCATCCAAAAAGGGCCTAACAACCCTCAACTCCTAATGAATTAGGAGAAAAACGTCCGCCTTCGTATCACTAACCGTACGAAAACGAACACTTTCGTAGTAGGGCAAAAATTAATATTACTGATTATCAGCGCTTTAAAATAAGGGTATCAATATTGGCATGGTCTCACCAAACAAAACACACGATGATGACCACCGATATACGACTAGCTGAAATGTGGGAAGGCTGCTTAAAAAACGACCGTAAGCAGCAGGAACTTTTATATCGCACGCTGGCCCCCAGGATGCTGGCCGTTTGCATGCGCTACGCCCACGACCGTGACGAGGCCCAGGATATTTTGCAGGAGGGCTTTATAAAGATGTTCAATAACGTACACAAATACCGCGGCGAAGGTAACCTGGAAGGCTGGATCCGCCGCATTATGGTGCACTGCGCTATTTCGCGGTACCGCAAGCAAAAACCGATGGTGCTGGTGGAAGATTTTACCGAAGAGTATGATGCTTTCGGCAACGGATATAACAGCCACGGCCTGGAAGCTAAGGACCTGCTGAAAATGATACAAAAACTGCCGCAAATGTACCGCTCGGTATTTAACCTGTACGCTATCGAAGGGTATTCGCACCAGGAGATCGGCGCCAAACTGGGTATTACTGAATTATTATCACGCACTAACCTTTGCAGGGCAAGGGCTATATTGAAAGATATGGTGAACAGGCTTACCGCCAGCGAGGTTTGCTATATGGCGGGATAAATAGCATTAAAAATTACGTCAAACCAATATATATCAGGAGACGCAAAATATTGCGTCTCTTTTCGTGTTTAACAACCCCAATTTAGCTTTCTTTTATAATATTCCTGGCGGCCTGTTCAAAACATCAGGAAAAATTATCCGGTTTTTGATAACGTGCTTACAGTATAGGTTCCTGGCGGTTATCCCAAAAGTATAGGATACGTATTTCCGTAGGTTTTATTTCGTAGAAAACTGAGCAATTTTTATGGATCACGGCTTTTCTGACCTTATCGTTTCCTTCGACAGACTGGTAAATCAACGGTGATTGTGAGATAAGATCAAGCGTTCGTAAAGTTTTCCTCTCGAATGTTGCGAGCGTTGTCGGCCCCCATCGGTTTAGTATCTGTAACTGAATAGATTTAAAAGTTTCATTCGCGGCAGAAGAAAATTCTATTTTACCATTCATTTTGAAATGGAAAGCTGTTTTTTGAAATCTTCAAACGAAACAGTATTTCCCGCCTCAAAATCATCCTGCCCCCTTTTTATTCCGGCAAGAACATGAGCCGGCAACGCTTCTTCTTTTTTTTCAAAATGAACCTTTAGCGTTTTGAGAAACGCTTTAACGGCCTTTTCTTGCTCCTTTGTCGGATAAACAATCAATGCTTCCATATTCAAAGTTACTAAAAATAGAATTTATGAAAAGCCTTTTCTTACTTCCTTGTGTTTATAAATAACGACATAGACGCGATGCATCGCGTCTCTACCTTTTTATCCCCGTTCCTATCGTTTCAAATTCACTTCCCTAAAAATCGTACCTGACGGGCTAAGGATATTTTGAGTGGTAATATTGGCGGTGGTGCCCATTTCGGTAACAACGCTTGCTTCGGCGGCGCCGTTAATTACCAGTCCGAAATTTTGCATGATAACGCTTTTTGACGACACTTGCTTATAGGCCAGTGTATCGTAAGCATCGCCCTCTTTGGTATAACAAAACCCATCACTCCTGAAATCAAAGTAATCGCCCGCGGCGCCAATATAATTGGTGATCACGGGTGCTGTTTTCAGCCACGAATTGGAGATGCTATCCTGTACAAGCTGCCATTTACCCGTTAGCGACATCGAGCCATTCATGTTTGCAGGGTCGCACCCGGGTTTTGTGCAACCCGTTATTACAAAAAACAATAAAATGGCGGCGGGCAGGCTTAGTAGTTTCATGGTTACGGTTAATATTTTATACCCATACGCCGGGTTTTGCCAAAATGCGACAAAAAAAATGCCGCTTATTGCGCTAAGTACATTTTTCGGAATATGGCTCCGTCCGGCGTAAGCTCAACCGGCGAAATTATGGTGGCATTACTTCCGGTTAGGGTGATAATATGGCTGGGCGCATTGCCCTCGTTAAAACCTGCGCCAGGCAAATTGATCGTCGTGTCGCTTAATACCTGGTAGTATAACGTGTCGTACACGCTGCCCTCTTTAATATAACACTTACTGTCAGTCCTGAGGTCAAAATAATCGCCCGCAACACCCCGGTAAACTTTCGTATTAACCGTTCCGCCGATTGAATTTGTGGTAGAATCAACAACAATGTGCCAATTTCCCCTGATCGATGGCCTGGCCGTCGCCAGGGACGCGCCCGATATTGTCTTTTTACAAGCGGCGGCTGCCAACGTCAAACAAATCATTATCAAAAGATGGCTGCGTTTCATACCGGAGGTGTTTAATATCATTACGTACTCAAAAATCGGATCGCTACAAAAATTGATTTTAAAACTTTATAAAACCGACCTGTAAAATGTCGGTAACCCTGTACACTGTTCGCCAACCTATTTATGCTTCGCTCCCATCACAAAAGTGATCTCCCCGCCATTCATAATGTCCGCATGGCTGATAAAATATCCGTTCAACGCCTTGCCATTTAGCAATATCTTTTGCACATAAACATTCTTGTCGCTTTGGTTTTTTACGTTGATAGTGAATATTTTGCCATTCTCTAAATTAATAACGGCATGGTAAACCGATGGACTGCCAATGGCATATTGATCAGATCCCGGCGCTACCGGGTAAAAGCCGAGTGCACTAAAAATATACCAGGCGCTCATCTGGCCGGTATCATCATTACCGCCCAAACCGTCTGGCGTGTTTTTGTACATCTTCGGGATGATCATTCGCACTTTTTCCTGCGTTTTCCAGGGCTGGCTGGTCCAGTCGTACAGGTAAGCGATCTGGTGCGAGGGCTCGTTGCCATGAACGTAGTTGCCGATGATGCCGTCCTTGGTAATATCCTCCGTCTCGGCAAAATATTTATCCGGCAGATCATAACTGAACAAGCTGTCGATATAAACAATAAAGCGCTTTTCGCCACCCATGGCCTGTATCAGTCCCGGCACATCATGCGGTACGTATAAAGTATAATTCCAGGCATTGCCTTCAATAAAGCCCATGCCAATTGTGGTAAACGGATCGAACTTTGTTTTGCGCCAGCTGCCGTCGCCCATTTTCGGGTGCATAAAGCCCGCCTGTGGGTCAAAAACATTTCGCCAATTTTCTGATCGTTTGATAAAAGTGTTGTAAACGTCAGCCCGGTTCAGCTTTTTGGCCATTTGGGCAATGCACCAATCGTCATAAGCATATTCCAATGTCGACGATACGGAGTTATCATCCTTTTCGTCAGGGATATAGCCCATATCATTAAAATAGCCTATCCCTTCGTAATCCCTGTGGTTTGCAGTGGTAACGGCTGCGTCTAAAGCCTTATTCGCATCAAACGGAGCATTACCCTTCACCACAGCATCGGCAATTACCGATACGCTATGATAACCGCTCATGCACCAGTTCTCGTTAGCGGAGTTGACCCATATCGGTAGCATGTGCTCCGGGCTTTGGTCAAAGTGAGCCAGCATACTTTTCACCATGTCGGCATTTCGGTCAGGCTCGATGATATTAAAGAGCGGGTGCAGCGCCCGGTGCGTATCCCAAAGACTAAAGGTAGTGTAATTGGTAAATCCATCCGCCTGGTGAACCTGTTGATCAAGCCCCTTATATTTACCGTCCGCATCCATGTAAACCGTCGGGTTGATCATAGCGTGGTACATCGAAGTATAAAAATTCTCTTTATCGGCCTTGCTGCCATCGATCACAATTTTATGCAGTTCTTTCTCCCACAATTGCTGGCCGTCATTTTTCACCCTTTCAAAATCCCAGCCGGGCAACTCCACCTGCATATTATTCAAAGCGCCATCAATGCTCACGGGCGATATGGCCATTTTGATTTTGATCTTTTCGCCTTCAGTGGTTTTAAAATCAAACCAGGCGCGTATTTGTCTGCCTGCAATATCCGGGAAGTTTTTTACTCCATTAAATTTGCCCCAAAAGCCGCCGTAAACTTCCCGTTTTGCAAAGTTTTTGTAACCCATCTGGATAAAGGGTTTGCTAAAGGTCATGGCAAAATACAGTGTACGGGTACGCGCCCAGCCGTTGGTGATGCGGTAACCTGCAACGGTACTGTCGTTCACCCTTCGCATATAAACCCACAAATTTTTATCCGGATAGTTGTAAATACCGGCCATCAGGTCCAAAATAACATGCGCATTATCCGATTTTGGGAAGGTATATTGATGAAAACCTACCCGCGTCGTCGTGGTCATTTCTGCCAAAATATTATAGGCATCCAGCTTTACGCGGTAATAATTGGCTTCGCTCACTTCGTTATCATGCGAAAAGGCCGACCGGTAACCGCTGCCCGGTTTATCAGCCGTGCCGGGGTTTAGTTTTAATGACCCAACTGTTGGCATGATCAAAAAGTCCCCCAAATCTGAATGCCCCGTCCCGCTGAAATGGGTATGGCTAAAGCCAACAATGGTCTTATCGTCGTACTGGTAGCCCGCGCAGTATTTATATACGTCTGGGTTATAGTGCCCGTTCAAATCATAACTCACCGTGTCCGTCTCCGGGCTAAGCTGCACCATACCAAACGGTACCGTCGCCCCCGGGAACACATGTCCCATGCGCTGCGTGCCAATAATGGGCTTTACATATTGAACCAGGTTATCGTTGGAATTGGTTTGCGCTGCCGCGATAAAAACGGAGCAGCAAAAAAGGGCGGTCAGTATTTTATTCATTATATAGATGCGGTAAATAAAACGCCAAAAATAACTAAGATTTATAAGATTTGATGGATTATAGGATTAATGCCGGTTTAATCCTGTGATCCGACTGGCCCTGAAAGTCCTGGTTGATCTTGGTTCAAATCCTACAATCCTATCAATCCTGCGAATCTTAGTTCAGACACAATGGCATATTTGTAACAATGGTATGCATATTGTAATCTAAGTTGTAAATTCAGTCAGAATTAAAATCCAAAACAGAATACATCATGAAAAATTTACTAATAGTTTTAGGCGTAATTGTGCTGATATGCCTTATTGGCGGATGCAGCTATAACGGTTTAGTCAGCAAAGATGAGAATGTAAAAGGCAAATGGGGTATTGTACAGGCCGATTACCAACGTCGCGCCGACCTGATCCCTAACCTGGTAGCTACTGTTAAAGGTGCAGCCAATTTTGAAAAAAGCACATTAACTGCCGTTACAGATGCACGCGCAAGGGCTACTTCTATACAGGTTGACCCGACTAAACTCGATCCTGCCACTATTCAAAAATACCAGGCTGCCCAGGGACAGTTAAGCACCGCTTTAGGCCGTTTGCTGGTGGCATCGGAAAATTATCCTGATCTGAAAGCAAATCAAAATTTCAGCGACCTGATGGCAGAACTTTCAGGGACTGAAAACAGGATCAAATTTTCACGTGTGAACTTTGTCAAAGCAGTTCAGGATTATAACCAAAGCATACGTTCATTCCCGGCTGTTATTACTGCCAGGCTTTTCGGGTTCAACGAAAAGGGCAGCTTTAAAGCAGATTCAGCTGCACAAAAGGTGCCGCAAGTGGGCAGTTTTAATTAATATTATTTATTGATTACACCGATTTTAAAAATGATTTCACCGATTTAAGAACGATTTTATCGGAAACCGAGGTTAACCGGCGAAATCACCAAAAGCAATCGGTTTAACTGAACGCAGCGATCTCATGAACACCACTAAAAAACAAACAACTAGTGAATAATCACAAATTCAATCGGTGTAATCAGATAAAAATCGGTGTAATCCCAAAACAATATGGCCATATTTAACGACGACGAGCAATTACGCATTAAGAACGCGATAGCAGCTGCTGAAAAGCATACTTCCGGGCAGTTGCGTGTTTGTATCGAGAAAACCTGCAGCGAAGACGTGCTCGACCGCGCAGCCAAGTATTTCCACGAGTTGGACATGCATAAAACCCACCTGCGTAATGGCGTGCTGATCTATGTGGCCGTGGAGGATCGCAAATTCGCCATTATCGGCGATGGCGGCATCAATAAAGTTGTGCCGGATGGTTTTTGGGACGATACCAAAGAGGACATGCTGGAACATTTTAAAGCCGGCAACCTGGTTGAAGGCATTGTTACCGGCCTGGAAATAGCCGGCGACCATTTGCAAAAATATTTTCCTCACAAACGGGGCGACGATAATGAGCTTCCCGACGATATTGCCTTTATGGACGGCAAATAAACTTACGATCATGTCAAAAAAAATTATACTGTCCCTGTTCATCCTGTTTACAGGGTTGTTTGCTTTTGCACAGAAATATCCGGATAAGCCAAACCCGCCAAAATTGATTAACGACTATGCTCACGTGCTTTCGGCCGGCGACGAGCAGCAACTGGAAAGTAAGCTGGTCGCGTTTGACGATACTTCTTCGGTTCAGATAGCCATCGTTTTGACTGACACCATCGGACCATACGATATAAGCGAGTATGCCCTGGGGCTATTTAACAAGTGGCAGATAGGCCAAAAAGGGAAAGATAACGGCGTTTTGATATTTGCGGCAATTAAAGACCGTAAAGTAACTATCCAGGTGGGTAATGGGGCTGAAGCTGTGGTACCCGATATGCTGGCCAACCGCATTATCGACAACGACATCAAACCAAACTTCAAGCAGCAGCAATATTACCAGGGACTGGATGCCGCCAGCGATGACCTGATAAAGCTGACAAAGGGCGAATACAAAAACACCAACCCGCGGCATGCAGCCCGCAATGACGACGGCAATGGTGGCGGAGGTTACGGCATTCTCATCTTCATCGTTATTTTCATCCTCATCATGATTTTCCGCGGACGAGGCGGCGGCGGCCAGGTTATTGGCGGCGGTGGAAGCCCATGGCTATGGTTCCTGGGTGGCGCATTGCTGGGCAGGGGCAGCGGCGGCTGGGGCGGCTTTAGCGATGGCGGCGGCGGCGGTTTTGGTGGAGGAGGAGGCGGCTTCGGCGGATTTGGCGGCGGCGGCGCCAGTGGCGGCGGCGCGAGCGGCAGTTGGTAGTTTAGTTCATGGTTGATGGTTCATAGTTCATGGTAGGAGCTAATCCAGTGTAGATTTGCTACATTAGTTGCGTCTTGCAATGAACCATGAGCGCTATGAACTATGAACCATGAACTATGAGCCAAAAAGATCTTACCTGGAAAACACTCTCATCACATTATATCCATAAAGGCCCTTGGGCCACCTTACGATCTGACAGGTGTGAAATGCCCGACGGCCGCATTGTCGAAGACTACTACGTACTGGAATACGGTAATTGGGTAAACGCTGTGGCCATTACCGAGGATAATAAGATCCTGATGGTTATGCAGTACCGGCATGCAGCCGAGATCGTTTCGACAGAACTGCCGGGGGGTGTTATTGATGGGGATGAAACACCCGAACAAGCCCTGCGCCGGGAGCTCCTGGAAGAAACCGGTTACCAGTTTGACGATTTTGAACTATTGTGCATGACTTATGCCAACCCTTCAACCGCTGATAACCAAACCCGGTGTTACCTGGCGCGGGGCGGAAAAAAGGTACAGGAACAGGTTCTGGACGACCAGGAAGAGATCATTGTTGTGCCGCACACCCTTGAAGAAGTAAAGGAACTGCTATTTAGCAACAAAATAGCCCAGGCTTTACATTGCACCGGGCTCTTTTATGCTTTGCTTAAACTGGGGGCTTTATAATGGAATAACGCTTTTCTTCTGTAGAGACGCAATATTTTGCGTCTTGGAGATAAATGTTTAGCGTATTCCAAAAACCAGCATACAGGCGGGACCTCTCTATGTGAAATCATCGGGTCCGAGACGCAAGATATTGCGTCTCTACAATTTCACCTTAAATCCCCGGCGTTACAGTGATCTTACGGATACAATTGTTATACTGATCGGCAACATAAATATTTCCGCTGCCGTCAATAGCTATTGACTGCGGATAGTTAAACAGGGCAGTGCCTCCGGCGCCATTGTTCAGCCCGGCGCCATTTAATGCGCCCGCTAAAAGATTAAGCACACCACTGGTTGTATATTCGAATATTCTTCCGCTTTCATCTGCGATATACAGGTTGCCTTGCGTGTCGATGGTAATTGCGGATGGGTAGCCTAACAAGTTCTCCTGGTTCGGGCTGCCAAAAATAGTCGTAACAATCCCCGTGGTCGATATCTCGCGCAGCGCGGAATTACCCTGGTCGGTCACCCAAACATTTCCTTTTGAATCCACGGCAACGCCTGTGGGGTTATCAAAAAAGGCGGCTTCATCAGTTGCGTCGATAAAGCCTTTAACTTTATTCCCTGCAATGGTTTTAGTCCTGCCATTGGGCATGATCTCCCTGATCACATTGTTTCCACGGTCGGCAACGTAAATATTTCCGCTTGCATCAATGCAAAGGCCTTGCGGGCTGTCAAACTTAGCAAGCGAATCGCTTGCGCCGGTAAGGTGGGCTGAATCAACCGCGCCGTTACGATAACCTGCGGCGCCTGTTCCGGCAAAGGTGGTCACCACGCCAGCCGGCGTTATTTTACGGATCACATTATTGCCCTGGTCCGAAACATACAAATTGCCTGCTGCGTCCACAACCTCGCCGCTGGGTGCATAAAATTCGGATGTAATTGCCGGGCCATTAACCAGGCCGGCAGATTGATTGCCTGCTATGGTGGTCACGTTGCCTGTTGACGAAATTTCGCGCACCAGGTCATTAAACGAATCGGATACATAAACATTTCCTTTGGTATCCACCGCAACGCCTTCAGGATTGTTAAACAGTGCGCTTGAGGCCCCGCCGTCCATATACCCTGCAACCCCGGTGCCCGCGAAAGTTGAAACCGAAACAATATTGGTACCCGCATTTAACGCCAGCGTGGTAAAGGTAACTACGCTGCCGTAACCGGTGCCTGCGCTATTGGTTGCATAACCGCGCAGGTAATACTTGGTACCGGGCGTTAAACCGTGCATGTGACTGGTAAAAGCGGTAACCGAAGTGCCCGGGTTGTAAACCGAATCGGAGGTTTTGCTGTCGGCAACGGTAGGGGTTTGGTCAGTGGCGCTATAGCAAACCCCATTAGTTTTAATAGCGCCATTCCCTGCTGAAAGGATTACACCACCGCTTTGTGCGCTCGTGTCGGTCAAATTCTCAATAACTTTTATGGTACTTACTGTTGGGATAACCACTATAATTTGAGGTGTTGGGGTTTTAGTACAGCTTGCACTGAACATTACCGCTACTAACCCAAACAAGAAAAAAGAAATATTACGCAAGTAGGAAATTCTCATGCAAATAAAAAAAAGGGGACGTAAATTTTTAACCATACCGCTAAGCGTGTTCGTAATCAACTGCAATTATAACCTTATTATTGCTTGTATTAAACAATTTTAACAAATATTAACAAGAGGAGGTGAAAGGTAAAAGGTGAAAGGCGAAAGGTAAAAAGAGTAGGTGAAAGGCGAAAGGTCAAGGGCGAAAGGTAAAATATTGCGCTATACCCTTTGTCTTTCACCTCAAATCATATGTTCATATCCAAATGCACCTTTTACCCATAACTTCTTACCTTTCACCCTTGACCTTTCGCCTTTCACCTGCTCCTTACCGGCTTAAATACATCGATTTTTCCTTATACAAATGCCTGAAATAAGGATCTTGCAAATTGGGGATAAAACGGATGGCTTCCCCGGTTGATTTCATTTCGGGGCCGAGTTCCTTGCTTACTTCGTGGAATTTATCGAACGAGAACACAGGCTCTTTTATGGCGTATCCCCACAGTTTGCGCTCGATAGTAAAGTCTTTCAGTTTGGCTACCCCAAGCATACATTTGGCAGCGATATTAATGTAAGGAACATCGTAGGCCTTGGCGATGAAAGGCACCGTCCTTGATGCCCGCGGGTTGGCCTCGATCACGTAAACCTTATCATTTTTTATGGCGAACTGTATATTCAGCAAACCCAGCACATTTAGGGCTTTAGCAATTTTGTGGGTATATTCCTCCATCTGCGCTATGGCGTTGTCCGAAAGATCGAACGGCGGCAATACTGCAAAGGAGTCGCCGGAGTGTATACCTGCCGGCTCAATATGCTCCATCATGCCGATAATGTGCACGTCCTCGCCATCGGATATTGAATCCGACTCCGCTTCCGATGCGCGGTCAAGAAAGTGGTCTATCAGCACACGGTTGCCCGGCAAATTTCGCAGCAAACTCACAACGGCTTTTTCAAGGTCTTCGTCGTTGATCACGATGCTCATCCCCTGCCCGCCTAATACGTAACTTGGCCGTACCAAAACCGGGTAACCCACCTGGTGTGCAACCTCTATCGCTTCTTCGGCGCTTTCGGCAACGCCGTATTTTGGATACGGAATTTCAAGCTCTTTCAGCAGATCCGAGAAACGGCCGCGGTCTTCGGCGATGTCCATGTTATCAAAGCTGGTGCCGATAATGCGGATGCCGTGCTGGTGCATTTTTTCGGCCATCTTCAGCGCCGTTTGGCCGCCTAGCTGAACGATGACGCCGTAAGGCTTCTCAAGCTCAATAATTTCCCGTACATGCTCCCAGTAAACCGGCTCGAAGTATAGCTTATCGGCCATGTTAAAGTCGGTGGAAACCGTCTCCGGGTTGCAGTTGATCATGATCGCCTCAAAACCTGATTCCTTTGCCGCCAGCAAGCCGTGTACGCAGCTATAATCAAACTCAATCCCCTGGCCTATACGGTTAGGGCCCGAACCTAAAACGATGATCTTTTTCTTATCGGAAACAATCGACTCATTTTCACCTTCGTAGGTCGAATAATAATAAGGGGTTTTTGCGGGGAACTCCGCCGCGCAGGTATCCACCATTTTATAAACCCGGCGGATGTTGAGCGCCTGCCTGCGCTGGTAAACGTCTTCTTCGGTTACATTGCCTAAAATATACGCGATCTGCGTATCCGAAAATCCTTTTTGTTTTAGGGTGAAGAAAAACTCTTCGGGGATATTGTTTAAGGAGTAACGGCGAAGCTCGTTCTCCAGGTTCACTACATCAGCAATCTGGTTTAAAAACCAACGGTCTATTTTGGTAGCCTTGCGTACCGACTCGATCGGCACGCCCAGGCTTAAGGCATCATAAATATGAAACAGCCTGTCCCAGCTTGGGTGCTCCAGGCTGTACATAATTTGCTCCAGGTTGCGGTTTTGCCGACCGTCGGCACCAAGCCCTGCGCGACCGATCTCCAAACTTTGGCAGGCCTTCTGCAATGCCTCAATAAAGCTGCGGCCTATGCCCATCACCTCACCGACTGATTTCATCTGCAGGCCAAGCTCCCGGTTGGCGCCTTTGAATTTATCAAAGTTCCAGCGCGGTATTTTTACGATCACATAATCCAGCGTCGGCTCAAAATAAGCCGAAGTGGTTTTGGTGATCTGGTTTTCTATTTCGTCCAGGTTATAGCCGATTGCCAGCTTGGCCGCTATCTTGGCGATAGGATATCCGGTTGCTTTCGAGGCCAGCGCTGACGAACGCGAAACACGCGGGTTAATTTCAATGGCGATGATGGCTTCATCGGCCGGGTTTACCGAAAACTGCACATTACACCCCCCGGCAAAATTGCCGATGGCGCGCATCATTTTGATGGCCTGGTTGCGCATGCTCTGGTAACAGCGGTCGCTCAACGTCATTGGCGGCGCTACGGTTATCGAGTCGCCGGTATGAATGCCCATCGGGTCGAAGTTCTCGATAGCGCAAATGATGATCACATTATCGTTATTGTCGCGCAGCAATTCCAGCTCAAATTCCTTCCAGCCTAAAACCGCCTGCTCAACCAAAACCTCGTGTGTTGGCGATGCCTGCAAACCACGGCTCAGGGCAGCGTCAAAATCTTCCTTTTTGTGTACGAAGCCTGCTCCCTTGCCACCCAGCGTATAGCTTGGGCGGATAACCAGCGGGAAACCGATTTCCTGCGCAGCTTCTTTTCCTTCTAAAAAGGAGTTGGCAATTTTTGATGTGGCCACGCCTACCCCGATATCAACCATTAACTGGCGGAAAGCCTCGCGGTTTTCGGTTTTCTCGATCGCTGCAATATCCACACCAACTATCCTGACATTATATTTTTCCCACAGCCCGGCTTCCGCCGCTTCAATGCAAAGGTTAAGCGCTGTTTGGCCGCCCATGGTTGGCAGCACCGCATCAATTTGCTGTTCCTTTAATATTTTTTCGATACTATCGACAGTAAGCGGCAAAAGGTAAATATGATCGGCAATCACCTTGTCGGTCATGATGGTGGCCGGGTTGCTGTTGATGATGGAGACCGAAATGCCTTCTTCTTTTAACGAAAGGGCGGCTTGCGAGCCTGCATAATCAAACTCGCAGGCCTGGCCGATAATGATGGGGCCTGAGCCGATAATTAATACAGATTTGATGGAGGTGTCTTTGGGCATGTGCTTTTTCTAATTCAAAAGTACGTGGTATGAAAACTGATGCCGCTGAGGAGTATTTCCCAACTTTCAAGTTCAAATCTGAACTTTCAGCGTCGGGGTGCAAAGATACGTTTTGCGAAGATATTCCGGGGATTTTTTTTGAATTTGTGTGGCTCGATTGATTGGGTTGGTTAAGAGGGTGGCTGATTGGGTTTTAAATCAACATAGGTTTCTTTTCCAGCGCTCAGTTATTCACCTTTTTTTGACGGGAAAGAATCGATTTACAAATAGCACAGACGCTAAATAGCAAACATTAGCGTTATTTGCGGTAAATAACATCTGTTTATAAAAAAAATTTAATGACCCGACGAATATTAACTTTTGCCTGCGCGTTAACTTTTTTGTTCTCCGGCTGCTCAGTTTGGCAATCCGCAGTAAAGTCAACATTTCCATACAATACCATATTGACCATTCCACGCACGGCGGCCGATAATGTTATGCTATCCGCATCTGGCACGGCCAAAAGCTTTGACCAGGACTTTAATAAAGACGGCACCAACGCTGATAAAGTAAAAGATGTTAAAATAGTTTCGGCGAAAGTGGAAGCTGATGATCCTTCCGACTTTAACCTCGGGAACCTGTCGATGATAAAGATCTACCTGGCAAAAGCCGATGGCAGCGGTGAGGTACTGGTGGCATCGCGGACGGACATCACTGCGATGGTTGGTAATAGCGTAGTGCTGGATATTGAAAATACGAAGGTGCTGGACGAACACGTAAAAGAACCAAAACTCACCATCAGGATGGAATACCAGCTACGCAACCATATTTATGTAAACGCGCATTTGAAGGTGGTTTTAGGATTAAGGGCTAATCCCTGAAAAATAATCTCCTAATTGCCAGGCAGGGTAAAATTTATCGGCACACTGTACATTACCCTTACCGGCCGGCCATATTGCATGCCCGGTACCCATCGCGGCGAATTTGTTATTACCCTCACGGCTTCTGCATCGATACTGGGGCCTACCGGACGAGCTACCCGAACGTCGTCAACCGTTCCGTCTTTTTCTACTACAAATGATACCATAACTTCTCCCTGAGTGCCAACTCGACGGGCTTCCTCCGGGTACTTTATGTTGTTATGAAGATATCTGCCGAAACCAGCGTCACCTCCTTTAAAATGCGGCGGAATAACATTTACTTTTGTATAAGTCACAGCTTGCCCGCTCTTGTCAATGGAAGTTCCTTCAATAAATATGCCGTTTTTGTAATTTTCGGTATAAGTAAAACCTAAATTTTTGTTGGTGCCTTTCCAAACACTATCCCTTTTCCCATTTCTAACCCGTCCTTCAACCTCAATATACTTGAAATTGCCGTCGTAGCCTTTATAGTAGCCATTACCATTTTTAACAAGCGTGGCGCCCAAGGAATCATAATTAGCTTTTATTAAAAAATTATTGTTGATGTCGTCAAATTTGTCGCCGTCATCGGGAAATTCTTTTTGCCGATATAGCTTGCCATTTGGAAAAAATTCATATTCATCGCCGACGAGCAGTCCGTTCTTATAGAATACAACACTCGCTTTTTTACCGTTTTGATAAAAAATAACACATTGTCCTTCAAACTGCGGCGGGAATATTTTTGACGTTTTCCCGATCAGCCTTTTCGAATCGTTGCGATAGTAATCCACTATATTATATAAATTCGAACCTGAGTCTGGAACACTCACAACCCGGACATAGTCAGCGCTATCTCTTTTGGCAACATATCTACCATCGTTCTTTAAAAAAGATATGTTAAGAACGCCATCCTGCGCGGCGCATGTACCGACTGAAAAAAGAAGAATTGCGATAAAGGAAACTTTCATATTAAATCAGCATTAAGGTGCGCTAATTTACTTAATCAGCCGATTATCCGCATCTGGAAATATCAAAATGGGTTGGTAATTACGGGCTTCGTCCTGCTCCATAAATCCGTAGGACATAATGATCACTATATCCCCCAGCTGAGCCAAACGCGCCGTTGCGCCATTGAGGCAAATGGTACCGCTGCCCCTTTCGCCGCGGATCACGTAAGTTTCAAACCGGGCGCCGTTGTTATTATTGACGATCTGCACCCGCTCATTGGCGATGATGTTTGCAGCGTCCATCAAGTCCTCATCTATCGTAATACTGCCAACATAGTTCAATTCGGCCTGGGTAACCTTAGCCCGATGGATCTTCGACTTTAATACTTGAATTACCATGGGGCAAAGGTAGGAATGGTTCATGGTTCATGGTTCATAGTTCATAGCTTTTTTTTGCTTTTTAACCGCAGGCAAATTGCCAACCACCCTCCTGCCATGAACTATGAACCATTAACCATGAACCCGAAGAAAAATTTGCATATTAAAATATAAAAATCTTATCTTCGTTTTACCCAAAAATCAAGACTATGCAGGTAAGCCGGTGTAGTCTTGTTTGTTTTTTATGTAGATGCGTCCTTCTGAACAGGAGGGCGGTTTTTTTTTGGCAACCAATTGACCTGATTATTAAAATTTAAATTGTGCGTTATGGCAGATGTAGCATACTACACCAAAGAAGGTTTAGAAAAATTAAAAGAAGAATTACAACGCTTAAAGACCGTTGGCCGGTCGACGATATCAAAAGCAATTGCGGAGGCGCGCGATAAAGGCGATCTTTCAGAAAATGCAGAATATGATGCTGCAAAAGAAGCCCAGGGCCTGCACGAAGCAAAAATTGCCCAGCTGCAGGAAGTAGTGGCCAGCGCGCGCCTGTTGGATGAATCGAAGCTTGACCTTTCGAAAGTTTTGGCTTTATCCAGGGTTAAAATAAAGAATGTAAAAAATGGAACGGTGATG
>Ga0206954_1131_pt1 | contig 19337 bp, 21 predicted proteins | sample Alteio_BWOrgHeat_37_FD_153250 | JGI IMG/M metagenome (GOLD analysis project Ga0206954, IMG submission 153250) | Enriched cells from forest soil in Barre Woods Harvard Forest LTER site, Petersham, Massachusetts, United States -... | ecosystem: Environmental > Terrestrial > Soil > Temperate forest >...
TGCGGATACGTGCCAGCTGTTTATGCTGGTTGCGCCGCGCTACTTCCATTACCTGGTCCTTGAAATCGTCTGTAATGAAATAGTTGGGCTTGTTGAAATGAAAAAGGGCTGGCACTCGACATCTATACGGAAGCAAAAAAATCCGCGGATGCCTTCTCTCACATCAAACACAACAGCTGCATGTGCTATGCGATGACGGCCACCTGGGCAAAATCGCAGAAATTGAACGACGCGCTCATCACCAATGCGGCAGGCCGCATCGTCGAAGCCACTATCGGCAACGTTTTCCTGGTGAAAAAGGGAATTATCACCACACCGCCTTTGTCTGAAGGCTGTGTTGCGGGCGTGATCCGCGAATACCTGCTGCGTATGCTGCGGGCCGCCGGAACGCCGGTACAGGAAGCGCCCGTTACAAGAGAAGACATCATTGCCGCGGACGAAGTATTTCTTACCAACTCCGTATACGGGCTTCGCTGGGTGAAACATATCGGTGAAACCAGGTACGGAGGCCAGCTGGCAATGGAATTACACGAAAAACATATTGCACCGCTGTTCAGTTGGTCCTGATGAACGCCCTTATTGAAAAGAACGCAGTAAGTATCATGTGGTTCCGCAGGGACTTACGGCTCGCCGACAATGCAGCACTGTATTATGCCCTGCGTTCTCCCCATCCCGTTCTCCCCGTCTTTATTTTTGATAAGCATATTCTCGATGACCTGGAAGATAAAAAAGATGCACGCGTTGAATTTATTCATACCGCTGTATCGGGTCTTCACCAGGAACTGCTGAAATGGGGATCCGGCCTCCAAATCTTCCAGGAACTGCTGAAATGGGGATCCGGCCTCCAAATCTTCCATTCCGCACCGGCGACTGCCTTCACCTCATTGCTGCAGTGCTATGATGTAAAAGAAATCTTTGTTAACCGCGACTATGAGCCTTACGCCACGGAACGGGACGAGATGATCAGATCGCTGGCGCTGGCGACAGGCATTTCTTTTCATTCCCATAAAGACCAGGTGATCTTTGATGGAAACGAGGTGGTGAAAGACAATGGTGAACCCTACACGGTTTTTACGCCGTATAACCGGAAATGGAAAAATACGGCTACAGATTTTTATTTTTCATCCTATCCCTGTAAACGATACTCTCACCGTTTCCTGCAGATGGAGGCTGCGCCGGTTCCGGCTTTGGAGCAATTGGGTTTCAGGAAGACAGGCAGGCTGTTTCCATCGGCAACGCCGGATATAGAATTGATCCGGAACTACGGAAGGCAGCGTGATATGCCCGCACTGGACGCCACCAGTCACCTGGGTATTCATCTTCGTTTTGGGACAGTGAGTATCAGGGAATGCGTACGCACCACCATCGGCGAAAGCGAAGTGTTCCTGAACGAACTGATCTGGCGTGAATTCTATCAATCCATATTGTTTAAATTTCCGCACGTAGGCAAGGGGCAAAGTTTCAAAAAAGAATACGACCGGATCCCCTGGCGCAACGATGAAGCCGAATTTGAAAAATGGTGCATGGGTATCACCGGGTATCCTATCGTTGATGCAGGGATGCGGCAGCTGAATGCGACCGGTTTTATGCACAACCGCGTGCGCATGATAACGGCTTCCTTTCTCGCGAAGCACCTGCTGATCGACTGGCGGTGGGGTGAAGCTTATTTTGCACAAAAAACTGTTGGACTACGACATGGCTTCCAACAACGGGGGCTGGCAATGGGCGGCAGGCAGTGGTTGCGATGCGGCGCCCTATTTCAGGATATTCAATCCCTCGCTCCAGGTAAAAAGATTTGACGCGAAACTGGAATATGTCAGGCGCTGGGTAACCGAGTTGGACACGCCTGCGTATCCGCCACCTATGGTTGATCACACGATGGCGAGGCAACGGGCACTGGAAGTCTATGGGAAAGCATTGCGCGGATAATCAGGTATTCGCTACGCGGAATTGCGGCCAGCCACTAGAAGGTTTCTTCCGATTCAAAAACATCCGCGGGAAAAGCGGGACCGCCTCTGGTATCGCGGTACACATCTAATAGTTTCGTAACCGCCGCGCGGCCGGTTTCCCCCAGGGCCACAGAATGTTCATTGACGTAAAGGTTGATGTGCTTCCGCATCACCTCCTCGTTCATCTCCTGGGAATGGCTTCTGATATAATCGCTAAGCACGGGGTACCTGTGGAAGGCATACTGCACACTCCTGCGGATCAGGCGGTTGATCTGCTTTCGCACGACAGCCGGCAAGGTCCTTTTCGCCACGATGCCACCCAGGGGAATGGGTACATGAAGACGGCTCTCCCAGTACTCGCCCAGGTCCACCAGTTTTTCCAGTCCCTTATCCTGGTAAGTGAAACGGTTCTCGTGGATGATCACGCCGGTGTCTGCGCGACCCTGCAGAACGGCATCCTCGATCTCATTGAAAATAAGGAACTGTTTGTTCTTTGCTTCGGGATATGCCAGGCAAAACAGAAGGTGTGCCGTTGTATTCTCGCCGGGTATGGCCGTTATAACGTTATCCATTGGTTGGCCTGCGCGAACCTTTCCGGGCTTCGAAATCAGCAATGGCCCCACACCGTGGCCGAGCGCACCACCGCTTTCCAGTACCACATAGTGCTGCAGTACGAGGGGCAACACGCCATAGCTGATCTTTGAAATAGCCAGCTTTCCTTCGAGTGCGTACCGGTTCAGTGTTTGCACGTCTTCGAGCACCACATCAAAAGCAAGACCTTCGGTGTCGATCAGCCCGTTGACCAAAGCGTCAAAAATGAATGTGTCGTTGGGGCAGGGAGAAAATCCAAGGGTGAGTTTCATGATAATTATCGCCTCATTTCATTTTGTACAATCGTTCCGCATATTTCAGCAATGCCTGGTTGAGATGATCGATCGCCTGGCGCATCATCCATTTGCTTTTGTCACGCTCGCCCACGTAATTCGATATTGATCGCACCTGGATAAAAGGAATATTGAGCATACGGCCTACGTAATGGAGCGCGGCACCTTCCATGCTTTCGATGCCCGGATTGTATTTTTTTACCAGCTGATCTATCCGCTCGGGTCGCGTCGTGATCTCATTGACCGTTATTGCCGTTACTTCGGGCCAGTGGAGGAGGTTGTATTTTTCCAGGAAATGGTTGGGCAATTTTCTTTTTTCAAATGGGGGGTAGCTGCCTTTTTCCAGTTTCATGTCGAAAATATCCTTCCACCTGTTTTCTTCTTCCACGCCCATATCGCCCACCTGGTCTTCGCCCACTGTAACCACTCTCCCCAGGGTAAGTGAGGGATCAAACGCACCGGCGATGCCAGCCTGTATAATGAGGTCGGGCTTTTCTTCTACCGCGAGCCTGGTGATCTGAACCGCGGCAGACAACAGGCCCACGCCGCTCTGGTGAAAATGTATTTTCAGGCGGGAACTGTCACTCGTATAAAGTGTAGGGATGTCGAGGTAGGTGGGCATCCATTCACCAGTGGTGGCGGCTGTGATAAAAACGCGCATGGCCATAAAGGTCGCTTTTAGCGGCCAGTTGACCAACCCCTCCGGCGCATTTCCTGGCAAGCGTTACCTTTGCGCAAACGAAGGGAAATGGTGTATTTGACGAGACAGGAACACTTCAATGCGGCACACAAGCTCTACAACCCGGGTTGGAGCCGCGAAAAAAATGAAGCGGTATTTGGTGCCTGTGCCAACGAAAACTGGCATGGACATAACTATGACCTGTACGTTACGGTCAAAGGTGAAATCGATGCGGATACAGGTTTCCTGGTGGATGCTAAAAAGCTGGGCGAGATCATCCGTGAATTTGCTGTAGACCGGCTCGACCACAAGAACCTGAATATGGATGTTGACTTCCTCGCCGGTAAGCTTTGCAGCACCGAAAACCTGGCCATTGCCATCTGGGAACAGGTGCAACCGCGGCTTCCGGGCCATGTTCAGCTGCATTGCGTCAAACTATACGAAACGCCACGCATTTACGTGGAATATTTCGGCTGATCTTCCGGTATATTTAGTGATGGTGGTGGTGCAGTTTGTCGGCGAAATCATTGGCACTGATCTTTTCTTCCCGCACATTGGCCTGCGTTTCCAGCACAGCAAATAATTTCTCGGTGCTGATGCGATGATAGCTGTCTTCCACGAATTTTTTATCCTTCATCATGCGGTTGGCATAATCATCTACCCATTGCTGGTTGTCGCCGAGGGCGCCCAGTTGCCCGCCCATATAGCTGAACAGTTGCTGTTTTGCAAATTCCCGGAGATCATCGGGAAGCACTTCGATTTTGTTATCGTTGATCAGCTGCTGGCTGATGAGTGTCCATTTTAGCTGGCTGGCAAAAGAAGGAAATTCTTTTTCGGCCTCTTCTGCGCTTTTCTGCTGTTCGCCGCCTACCTGCAGCCAGCGTGTCAGGAAGCCCTGCGGCAGTTCGGTTTTTACGTGGTCTATAAGGTAATGATAGATCTGGTCGTGTACCTGGTTGCGGCCCTGCACGGCATATTGGGCTTCGATCTCTTTTTTGACAGCGTCTCTCAGTTCCTCTTCGGTTTGAATGTTCTGTGCGGGATAGGCGGCTTTGAAAAAATCCTCATTCATCTGTGCACGCTCCACCAGGCCTACTTTCGTGATCAGCAACTGGAAATGCCTGGCAGAATCGGATGGCGTATCCTTGTCAAGCCCCAGGTCCGATAAAATGAATTCCAGCTCTTTGGTGTCAAAGGCATCGCTCAGACGGACATTGACAGTATCGTCTTTTTTTCTTTCCCATCAGTTGCGGGCGGAATCCCTCAGCAAAATATTTAACGAGGAGCGAGTTGTCCTTGGTGATGCCCCCTTCTATGGGGGAACCTGTTGAATCGGTTTCGGTGAAATGAACGTTCAGCACGTTGTCGTCGCCGGTGACTTCTTCAGGTTCCGTCATCTTTCCATTCCTGATCTGCAGACGGTTGATCTCGTCATTGATCATTTCGTCGGTAACTTCTACCTGGTACCTTGTTACGGGGATGTTTTTAACATCGATGGCCAGCGTGGGCTTGAGCCCGATCTCGAACGAAAAAGAATAATCTTTGGGATCGTTCATATCGAGCGCTGCCACCTGGTTGTCGGTGGGCAGGGGCTGCGCGAAAATGTCAAGCTGTTCGCGGGTCATGTAGGCATTCAGTTCTTTTTCTACGGTGCGAAGCACCTCATCATTGAAAACGCCCTGGCCATGCATTTTTTTCACGAGCCCTGCGGGCACCATACCCTTCCGGAAGCCGGGAATATTGGCCGTTTTGGCGTATTTTTTAAGGCTTTGTTCAAAATTGCCCTGGTAGTCTGCCTTGTTGAGCGTAACGGTGAGCTTATCGTTCAGTGTTCCGATGTTTTCCCTGGTGACGGTTGCCATAGTGCTTTTTTTCGTTTCCTGTTTGAATGAGGGGTCGAGTCGACTTTTCCGAGGCGCGAAAGTAAAGGATATTGGGCAATTGATGAAGGAATGGGCGTTAAATCAGCACGGCAACGGACCCATGGATCACGAATGGGCTTGCACCGGGCCACATGCCTGGGATTCGGTCAGGGAACGGGAGACCCCGGCTTTATTCTCGTTTATACACCGACAGGAAGAACTGTGGTTGGCCTTTTGTGTCGAAGGTTTCGGGATAACCGGTGCCGGCCAGGTTATAGCAGATGAAAAGGTGGCCGATCTCCGTTTTGAAAATGGCGGTAAAATGCTTCCCGGCATTCACGCCTTCCCGGCCGTAGATATCCATTTTATTGCCGTTGATGGTAAAGTCGCCCTTGTCTACCGATTCGGCGATCACGGTATACCGGTTATTACGGATGATGAGTTGTTGCCTGCTGATAATGGCCGCCGGAAGCGGGGTTCCGCCCATTTCCTGGGTCAGTGGTATCCAGGTGGCGTTCAGGAAAGCGGCGCGCGTTTTATGGTGATGGGAGGTGCTGCAGGCTGCAAGCAATAATAGCGACAGGGCAAAAAGCGTGCGTTTCATTGGCTCTGATTTAAAAGGTAATTTAAGATCTATTTGGTAACCTGATGATTTTTGAACTACACATGCAACAGTAATTCTGGATAAGTTGTTGTGTTTTATTGCATTACAAACCCGTTCATATGGCGTTCATTCATGGCAATCTAACATCTGACAAAGAAGAAATGATATGTTTATATGGAGAGTACAGGCACTATGTTGTATCCTCGCCCGGGGGCTGTGATGACTGGCTTTGGTGTCGGGAATTACCTATTTTTAGGACCATGAAAATACGTTGTTTCTGTTCCCTGTGCCTGATGCTTTTGGTAATAGACGGCCAGCTGTCCGCGCAACAAAAAGGATGGATACCCGCCGGCAGCCTGAAAATATATTACGAGAAAACCGGGAAGGGCAAACCGATCGTATTCCTGCACGCCGGTTACATGGATCATGCCATGTGGAGCAAACAGGTGGCTTTTTTCTCCAGGACAAATACGGTGATCACCATTGACCAGCCGCGTCATGGACTGACAACCGGCAATGACAGCATCACCCTTATCGCCGATGTCCTGCGCATCTGCCTGGATAGCCTGCACATAAAAAAGGCAAGCTTTGCAGGGCTCTCCCTCGGTGGTGTGAGCATCGCAGACTTTGCGATTGCCTACCCCGACAGGCTCGATAAACTGATCTTTGTTTGTGCCGGTTTAAACGGCTCCGATAATGTGATCAAAACAGACAGCGTTACACAGGCTGTCTTTGACCGCATCAAAGCGGCAAATGAAACCGAACAAATCAAAGAAGTGGCACGCGTCTTCACCCTCAACTGGTGCGATGGCCCATTCCGTAAACCAAATGAGGTAGACCCTGCCATCCGGGAGTATGTTTATAATCATGTAGTGAGCACGCTCGACAGTCAGCTGAACAACCACGCACCCGTTTTTAAGATGGACCCTGTTGCCGCTGCTCGCATAAACGAAATAAAAAATAAAACACTGATCATCTGCGCCGATAAAGATGTACCCCTTATTCTTTCAATTGGGAACTACCTCCATGAAAAGATCAGGCATTCAACACTCAGGGTCATCCATGGCTCCGCACACATGGTGAATATGGAAAAGCCGGATGAGTTCAATGCCATGGTCCGTACGTTCCTGAAGTAGGTAAATAAAAAGATCTATTTTTTGCTCTCTTGTTTCCAGGTATTCAAAAGAACTTTCCATTTATTGGCAGAAGCTGTCGTCTGGATCAATTTATTATCCCGATACACCTCGTTCAACTCTTCGGGCCTATTCTTCCGAAGCCACTCAATGGCCGGCAGCAGGAACGGCTTGTATGGAGCATTGGTAGAATCAGGGAAATAAATGGTTTCTTCAAGCAGCCCCTTGCGATCGAACGTGATACTCATGGAGCCTTTCCATCCGGGATAACCGATCGCTTTAGTAAAATCATTCTGTTCATTAAACCAGATCATCCAGGTTTTGTGCTTAACGGTATAACGGTAGATTTGTATGTCCGGGTTCATGGGGCCATCCCAATTTTCAAAAGATTTTAAAGCGGTTGCCTTGTCCTTGCCACCGCCCTTTTTTTCCTCAAAATAGCTATGGAAACTCTCCGACTGGTATTTTGCCCGTTCACTGATTGCCGAAGTATTCAGGTAAGATTGTATTTTTCTTACATACATCTCCCTTGTACAGGAAACGAACAGAATCGGGCATATCAAAAAAAAATAAATTTTTTTTCATTGTATTACTGTAACCTGAATATAGTACATGACATTAAATATCAGCATTTCGAAGATAAAAATGTGGTCAACATGGCAATGGGAGGAGCAGGACACTGAATAAAAGGAGTAATTTTCTTTTTTATTTGCCAATAATGGCGCTCAGTTTTTACGTTTAGCCTGTTATTTACTCCGCCAATACCTCGTTATACTTCCTCAATTCCATGGTTAGTGGCATACTTTTCCGCCGGACGGCAGGCGGTCTTATTTTTGGGAACACTCATATTTCTTCAGTAAAATCACTCCGCAATGAAGTATGGATTTGCGCTGTTATTGATGTGTCTTGTGCCGCTTTCCCGTCTTTGTTCGCAGGCGGCCGACGGAGAACTCAATAAAAAAATCATAGCCGGATACCTGCACGCATTAAAGACATTTGACCACGAAGCAACACGAACATACAATCACCCATCGAAGCCTTTTGCAGAGGAAAAAATGAAAGGATACCGCGATTTTGAAAAAAATACCAATACCAGATGGCGTTTCCGGATTGTGCGTTCAAGCAAAGACAGTGTTTTCGTGTATGAAAGAGAATCTAACCTGTTCTACGACGCCCTGGGCGTTGGCGAAAGAGTTCAATTGTATTGTTATATATTAAAAGATGGATTGATCTATCAAACGGCACGCATCAACATGCACCATCGGAAAGGAGAGTACAGGCCGGCCTATGCGCGATTTTTGGCGTGGATGCAGCAATCTGGCGCGCAAAAGGATACTTCCTTGATAAAGAATGACGACCTTGTATTTGATGGGAGTAGTGCGATAAAAATGAAACCGTGGCTCAGGAAATGGAGAAAGCTGAACGCGAAATAATTTGCCGGTAATCAGGCGGCGCAAACATAGTCTTATGAAAATGACCCGATTGGTGTCCAGGAGAACAGCTGTTAAAAGCTCGGTATTCGGAATGTTGGCGGCGTCGCTGCCCAATATTGTATATGCCAGAAATATATTTCCTATCGATGAAATGAAAGATATACCTGCAAAGATCTTTGACAGGTATCCCGCGATCGACGAGGCCGTATCATCCGAGGTCGTTGGCGTTTCGCATTTTGACCTGGACAGACTTAAGAAACTGGTGGATCCAAGGCCGGAACTGGCCAAGGCATGCTGGGACTGGGGATTCGGCGATTGGGAAACGGCAATTGGTGCCGCCTCCCACGTGGCACGGAGAGATATTCTTGCTTACCTGTTGGAGAAGGGCGCCAGACCCGACATTTTTACTTTTGCGATGATGGGATCCTATAATGTGATCAGGTCGATGGTAGAACATTTGCCTGGAATCCAACGTACTCCGGGGGCCGCACGGCATCAGTTTATTGCAACACGTAAAAAATGGCATACAGGCCGAAAATGGAAAGACGCCTGAAGCCGAAAAATTAATTGATTACCTGGTTTCCCTGGGTGATAGTGACGCTCCCAAATACCAGGATGTTGCAGACGCAGACAAACAAAAATACCTTGGCGATTTCAAATATGGAGATGGCCCGCTGGAAGGATTTTCGATCAAATTGAACCTGAGAAAAACTGCTTACCCTCGGTAAGATCGGCAAATTTGGGGGAGCTCTTTACAAAGTAGACGATAACCGATTTACTTATAACGGTGCTCCATCCGTTTTTATTAGTTTTCATTTCGAAAACGATAAAATAGTCTCGCTTACAGTCACCGAGCCAGGGCTCGTACTAACAGCTAAGAAAATATAAAGCTGGCGCGGGCGGGAAGCCAGTGCGCATGAACGGCTTAACTGCCATGTGACTACTCCCTTCTCAAACTTTTGTCGGGTTCGAAAGGGCCGCCCGCACCGTTTGAAAAATGATCGTGATCAGCGCGATCGATATTACGATCATCCCTGCCAGTACGAATACCATCCAACCTATATCAATGCCGGGAGATATTTTTTAGAAGCATTTTCACTACGGCGAGGACGCGTTATGCTCCCGAAATAGACCGGTTGACGACATATTTTTTCACCCGGCATTAGCTGATTTTATCTTTAAATAAGAGATTGAATGGCCATCAAAAAAGGCCGCCCTGGCTCAAGGCAGCCACACCCGAAATGTTTCCTGTTTGAAGAGTGTGCATGAGTAGAAATAGTAGAATGAACCATTTAAAAGCAATCTATAATTATGAAACGGATGTCTCAATGCAGTATTTTATTATGCCTCTGTGCCATTGCAGGACACGCGCAGGATACCCTGTTTTATCAAAGTGTAAAATGGTCACCTGACCAGAAAAGGATTGCTGTTTGTGTGGGCGCCAGACACGGCCGTACCAATATTTTTACGGGATATGTGATTTCAATGAAGCCGCTTCGCGTGGAGGCGTCCTTTGACAATGCTTTCTTTCCCGTTTTCTCTCCGGATGGCAAAAGTGTTGCTTTTTCGAGAAAGGGACCGAACAAAAATTCGGCAATCTGGAGATATAACCTGGCTACTGGCGACTCGATTCCGATCGTCGGTGCTGAATTCAACAATGGAGGAGTCGGTTTTTCGCCGGATGGCAGGCAGATCTGTTTTACTTCCAATCGGGGAGGCAAATCGGCGGTATACATTGCCAACAGTGAGGATGGCGCTGGCATTCACAGGCTCAATGCCGACACCACTGCACAGTATAGCCCCGCATGGTCCCCGAAAGGAGATAAAATTGTGTATTATTGCGCAAAAGGAGATGGGCACGACCAGGTGTACGTGGCTGACCTGAAAAACAAGGGTATAGCAAAAAGAATTACCGGAGATTCCACCCACAACTACTATCCGTCCTGGGGAGCCGATGATCACACGATAGTTTTTGTTACAACCGATCCTGCAAAAAAAAGACGGGGATGCCATCGCGGTCTGCAATATAGTAACAGGCGAAATCCGGGTCAATTCCAATCTGAAAGGGCACTATGCATCGGTTTCGCCGGATGGGAAAAAGATTGCATTTACGGGCGGCAAGTTCCCCATTTCTGAAATTTATATCGCATCGTTAGATGGGAGCAACATAGAATGTATTACACAACATGGGTTGATAACGGGTACAAGGAAAGAGAATTGATTTTTGAAAAATCGATCACGGAATTTCAACGGCAATGCACATGCTTGCCGCGATATTCACCCTCCGCCAGGTAAAAAGCATTAATCAAAAACTGCTGCTCACTGATTTTCAGGAACATATCAACAGTAATAGAAACCGGCATTTGCCGTTTATGTAAACCGGGACTTAGTCCTTTGAACATGATTTATATTCAATAAGTCCTGCTTATTAAAAATGTAATTATGAAAATCATTTGTTTTGCGAGGTCAACTTATATTATAATATCCCTTTTAGTCACATGCGCCGGATGTTCAACCCATGCACAGGAACTCTATAAATTTCAAACTGTAAAAGTGAGCGAAGGTATATATCAATTGGTATCTTCTGAAGTAAACGGCGACTGGGTAACGGGAAATACAACCGTGATCATTAATGAGAAGGACGTGATGATCGTGGACGCAGGTTTTCTTCCGTCCGTTGCGAGGCAGGCCATTGCTGAAATCAAAAAATTGACGAATAAACCCGTCAAATATCTCGTGAACACACATTGGCATGGGGATCATTGGCAGGGAAATTCGGCATTCAAAGAAGCGTATCCCGATGTGAGGATCATCGCTTCTGAAGAAGCATTGCGCGGAATGCAGACAAAAGGGATGTTCTGGCTGAAAAAGAATTATATCAAACTCTTCGAGGATAATATCGCGCAGCGTGAAAAAGTATTGGCGACCGGGATTGACACAAAAGGAAAAAAGATCAGCGATGAAGAAAAGGAAAAGATAAAACGCCAGGTTTCTTTTAATAACGCAGAGGTAGAAGAGATCAGGCATATACAACCCCTGTTTCCCGATCTTACATTTACCAAAGAACTGTTGATCAGGAGCGGCTCACGAGAGATACAATTACATTACTTCGGCTGGGGCAATACAACAGGTGATGCGGTCATTTATCTTCCACAGGAAAAGATACTGATCACCGGGGATCTTGTGGTATCGCCTTCTCCTTATGAGTCCGGCAGTTTTTCCACGGAATGGCTGAACGTGTTCAAGAAGCTGAAAGAGTTTTCTTTTACAACGTTGTTGCCGGGACATGGAACCGTTGAGCACGATTCAAACTATCTCGATTTCCTGATCGCATTATTTGAGGAGATCATACGCGAAGTGAACCCGCCAGTGCTGGAAGGGAAAACACTCGAAGAAACGCAAAAGATCGTCACGCACCAGACTGTTACCCAGGCACTTTCGAAGCGCCCGGTGCTTACCCCATTTATTAAAGACCTGGACCCGCATTTTGTGGAAGCGGCCCTTTTAAGGGCTTATCCGAAAGCAAAGGAGGGAAAATTGTGAAAATGACATATGGAATCCGTTCAGAAAGAACCCGTATCAGAAGGTAGCCATTGGCATTTCGGCAAGCAGTGCAGGGTAGAGCGATGCCGCCAGTGCTGACTGGTATGGAATCGCACAACATTTGTACGGAAACGTACAGTATCCTTTCGTTTGCAAAAAGTAATTGATTGACTATCAATTTGCTGCGTTGTCGGCATCTTCTTGGTTAAAGTTGGGCGTCCGTCCCGTGTATTTTTAAAATCTTCCATTATGATCTCCAGAAACTACCTCAAGACCTCGTTCCGCAGCCTCCGGAAAAATAAGTTGTTCAGTTTTATCAATATTGCCGGCCTTTCGTTTGGAACATTGTGTTGTCTGTATATATTATTATATGTCCAGGACCAATATAGCTATGACCGTCATCATACAGACGGAAAGGATATATACCGCGTGAATGCATTGATGAGTTACGGCGGTAAAAGCAACAATTCGTCAACTATTTCCCCTGCAATAGCCCCGGCTATGAAAAACGATTTCAGCGAAGTAAAACAGTTTACGCGCGTTGTGGGCAATGGCTCATCCAGCAAACAAAATCTTCTTCAATATGGCGACAAGCTGATCTATGAGAGCGCCGTTTTCTATGCCGATTCCACTTTTTTCGACGTGTTCACTTACCATTTTCTACAGGGCAACCCGCATACTGCGCTTACAGAACCCTATTCAGTGGTACTCTCAAAATCCACTGCCGACAGGATATTCGGGCTGGAGGACCCTATGGGGAAATTGATCCAGATTAATAATTCAGATTCGAAAGATCCTTATAAGATCACTGCGGTGGTTGACGAGAGGCTTGGTAAATCGCATATCAACGGCAATGTATTTATTACTATGAACAGCGGGGGCATGGGTGCCTATACTTTGCGGGACAATAGTTGGGCGGGGAGCAATTATACAGCTTCCTATGTAAAGCTGCAGTCTGGTACTGATATCGGATCGTTACAAAAAAAATTTCCAGGGTTCCTCGCTAAATATGGTGAGGAAGACCTCAGGAAACGTGCGATGAAAAAGGAACTGCAGCTCCAGCCAATATCTTCCATCCATACCACTCTGGGTCACGATCACGAGATCACCCGCCCGGTCAGCGCCTCTTTTCTTGCTCTCCTTCTCCTGATCGCCGCACTGATACAAGTGATCGCCTGCATCAACTTCATGAACCTCTCGACAGCGCGGGCTTCGCAACGTGCGAAGGAAGTAGGTATCCGGAAAGTGATTGGAGCAGGTAAGATGGACCTTGTAAGGCAATTCCTGGGAGAATCATTGTTACTGGCTCTTACCGGCATAATAGTAGCCGTACCGTTATTGGTGCTGGCGCTCCCTTCACTGAACAGCCTTACACACAGCCACATCGGTTCCACTTTTCTGCTGGATTACAGGATATGGCTGGTGCTGGCAGGGCTGGTGGTGTTCACCGGGCTTTTTGCAGGCAGTTATCCCGCTTTTTATCTCTCTGCCTTCCAGGCTATCAAAGTGATCAAGGGGAATTTCACCAGTCATCTTTCATCCGGTAATATCCGCCGCTCGCTGGTAGTGTTCCAGTTTACGCTATCCATCATTCTCATTACCGGGATCATCGTCATTTACAGCCAACTGAATTTTATCAATAATAAGGACCTTGGATTCGACAAGGACCAGCAGGTTGTATTTTCATTTAATACGGATGATGCCAATGCCAGGATACCCGCGTTTATGAATGACCTACGGCAGCTGTCAGAGATCAATGCAGTAAGCCGCGCAAACAACTACCTGAGCCAGAATGTGCCCAATGACCGTATCTTTTACCGTGCGGGTGGCAATACCGCATCCGGTGAAGATGCACAGATGATATTTTCAGACGAGTTCTTTGTCAATACTTCGGGCATCAGGATCATCAGCGGACGTGATTTCCGGCAGAATGATTCAGGCAAAGTACTGATCAATGAAACAATGGCAAAAAAAATGGGACTGGATATCCGGTCAGCACCTGGTACCCTGCTGTATACGGAGCCGGATCCCGGAAAACCCGTCAACCGGGTGGAGGTAGCTGGCGTAATGAAAGATTTTAATTTCAATTCGTTGTACAAAGAGCTGAACTCCTTTATGCTGCAATACGATAATTCGCGGACTGACAGAACAAATGTGATTGTAAACACGAACACAAAAAATTATAAACAACTGCTGGCAAAAATTGAGGCTGTCTGGCATACACGCTTCCAGGGGCTTCCTTTTTCCTTTGTCTTTGTAAATGACCAGGTGCAGAAGCAGTATGAGGCTGAAATCACACTGGTACGGATCGTCAACTCCTTTACCATTATGGCGATAATCATTTCCTGCCTGGGGTTATTGGGTTTGGCGGCCTTCAGCGCCGAACAACGCACGAAGGAGATCGGCGTCAGGAAAGTGTTGGGCGCCAGCATTTCGGGAATTGTCAGGCTGCTCTCGAAGGATTTTATACAACTGGTAGTGGTCGCATTTCTGATCGCATCACCGGTTTCATGGTGGGCCATGAATAAGTGGCTTCAGGGTTTTGCATACAGGATCAATATTAGTTGGTGGATGCTGGGCTTGTCGGGTGTGCTGGCTGTTTTCATTGCATTGATCACTGTCAGTTCACAGGCGATAAAAGCGGCAGTGGCTAATCCAGTAAAAAGTTTGCGGTCGGAGTAGGGATTGATGTAACAGGGAGTGGGGCAGCAGAGCGTTGTGCTGCCTCCCACCAGCCGTTGGGATTATTTGTTACCTCTTCAGTAATCGTGTACCGACGATTTTTTTTATTACCTCTGATTTTAGGCTCTGGCTGATCGGTATTGCCTTATTTCCAATATATAGCTGATCTTCCTCGATAGAGGTTATGTTTGACAGGTTTATAATGAACGACTTGTGGACTTTCAAAAACCTTTCCTCGGGTAATTGCTCCATTACACTCTTCAATGTTATATAAGAAACAATTTTTTTGTTTGATGTGTGTATACACACATAGTTATCGAGAGCTTCGGCATATAAAATTTCCGAATATTTTACTTTTTCAATCTTGTTGTTATTCTTGACGAACACATGTTCGAGTTCGGAGGCACCCGAGCCCGAGGATTTTTGTGTCAGGCGTTTCATTGCCTTATTAACGGCCTTAATAAATCTGTCCAGTGATATTGGCTTTACCAGGTAATCCACAATGTCCAGTTCATATCCTTTCAGGGCATATTCCGGATAGGCGGTGGTAATGATCGTAAGTGGAGGGTCAATGACACTGTCCTGTAGAAACTGGATGCCCGAAATTTTGGGCAGGTTTATATCAAGGAACATGATATCAGCGCCTTTTGTTTGTAACAGTTCATTGGCCATCATAACATTTTCTCCTTCACCGACCAATTCAAAAAAAAGTATTTCAGATATGTATTCCACTATTACTTTTCGCGCGATCGGCTCATCGTCTATGACTATGCATTTTATTTTCATACTAAAATTATTGTTAGCCTGACAGAATAAGTAATTGCATCTTTTTGTATATCTAAATCAAATTTATCTGGATATAGCAATTCCAACCTCCTTTTTACATTGTGTATACCAACTCCTCCGGATTGAAGGCCGGTTGCGAGCGGATCGTAGGTATTTTTTGTTTCAAGAATAAAAAGACTGTCCCTTAGAGACGCAGTGATGTAAATTTGATTTTCCAGTGCGGCAAATTTGCTTACATGCTTAAAGGTGTTTTCGACAACGGGCGCAAGGATTAGCGGCGCAATTTTTAAATTTTCAATGGTATTGTCGACGGAGAAATTGATGACCGTCTGGCTATTGGATCTGAGTTTTTGCAATTCAATATAATTTCTTAAATATCCCATTTCTTTTTCCAGGTCTATATAGTCGACGTTACATTCATAGAGTTGATATCTGAGCATATCAGAAAGTTTAATTACCGCATTCCTGGCATGAACATTCTGAATATCAATTGTTCCAAAAACAGTGTTTAGTGTATTGAACAAGAAATGCGGATTTAGCTGATTTCTCAGAAAATTTAGCTCAGATGTTGCCCTTTCTTTTTCTATTTCCTCGATTTTTTTCTTTGATTTTAGATTGTCAAGAGCGAACCGGGCGCTTGTCGCGGCCGATATAATAAAAAGGGTCGTGGTAAAATGATATACTGCTGATCCCAGACCAGCCGGAAACTGGTTGTTAAAATACAGCCCAATCACGTGGTAGCAAGCCATCCTGGATGCGGCAATAAGACAACTTGTAAAAACAAATACGCAAAGGAACAGGGCGAAACGCCGACTATATAAAAGCGAATTGATAAAGATTTCCGTGATTAAATAGGTGCCGACTGCGTAATTGAAAGTGTCTGAAAAGGCGATGGCAATTGAAAGCCGAAAATTGCCGTTATTGAAATAGCTATAGGCAATCCAGTATAGAAAGAAGCTCAACCAGCCCACAACATGATATAACCTGTTTTTTTGTGCTGTTCGCATAAAATGCAATTTCTGTTTTGTTATGTTAATTGAGCGACTTTTTTTGGCAAACAAGGGCCATGGCTTGATAAACGAGTTGTTTGCCAAGGAATGCTGGTTGGTTGCGTAAAAGGATGACCTCCATTCAATGGAAGTCTGACATTAGCGGGCAGATACCTCTTCACAATCGACCAATATGAAAAGAAGGCACCATTTCCTGTTCCTATTGTTTTTTTTCGGCCATCATCAGTTTGCGATCTGCCAGGCATCGTCGGCTTCCAGAATGGAATTCATGATCGGTAAATGGGATCTGTTCTCAAATGGTAGTGTTATGGGTAAAAGCACCATAGACACGATTTTGGAAAAGCACGTTATCGAAGAGGATTTTGTGGAATTCCCGCCAGAGCCATTTCTTGGGCGGAGCTGGACGACCTATGATTCTGTTATGAATAAATGGCATATGACTACAGTGGATAACCAAGGTAATCATTCTGTATTTTTTGGATCATGGCGCGATGGTAAACTGGTGTTCGAGAGATTCTTCAAGAATAAAAAAGGAGAAGACAGGATTCAGAAGCTTACCTATTACAATATAACTGCGAATTCCTTCGACTGGACCTTCAACGCCTCTTTTGACGCCGGCCTGAGTTGGAAAACGTACTATACAGTTCACTATGTTAGGAAATTGAAATAATGGTTTTACATTTTTATGAAATAGCGATATGAAAAATACATCCAGGCGAAAATTTATCTCCCAGGCTGCTTTTTTTACAGCTTTCCCGTTGATACGCCCTTTCAGCGCAGTTTCCACTAAAACGGATCAGGAACTGCGAATACACGAGATGGCAAACAGGGCGGCAAATCCAGACAGCATTATTTCTGGGGGTAATCTATTTTTGCTGGCAGTCCTGAAAGGCGATAGGGAATCCGTTATCTCTTTTCTCGAGAAGGATGAGTGCTTGCTTAATCTTACTGACAATGAAGGCCGGTCTGTTTACCGGATCGCGCTATTGAACAACCAGCCAGCAATGGCCGGTCTTCTGCTTTCGCGTGGGTACATAAAGGACATTTTTGATTCTGCCACCGATGGTGACCTGGAAATGATGAACACCCTTATTGGGCAAAATCCATATGCTTTTGACACGATTTCCCGTTACGGTTATACACCGCTGCAGGTAGCGGCTGAAGCCGGCCAGGTTCCTGTAATTGATAACCTTGTGGGCCGGGGGGCCCGGTTAGATACTAATATCCCGAAAGACGAACACTTCTCAGCATTGGGCCTTGCCATTAACTATAATGATCGGGAAAAGTCTGCTGCAATGGCACAGGCGCTTCTTGGAAATGGATGCAATCCGAATATTGTTCAGAAGAATGGCTTTAGCGCGCTCCATTGCGCCGCTAAAACAGGAAATAGTAAGATAGCCGCCTTGTTAATTCGGAAAGGTGCTGATGTGAATTGCAGAGACGGGGTGGGCAAGACTGCTGTTGATGTTGCAGATGCAAATAACAATAGTGATGTTGCTTCGGTCATCCGCCAGGCGGCTTCCATCTATAAGGACGTATATATTACCCGGTATAAGAAGGATAAAAATGGGATCGATATAAAGAGAGACGACACACAAGGGCTCACACAAAACTGGATCAACAGGTTTGTTACTTATTCACATTTTGACTTAAAGACCGTAAAGGAAATGTATGCCAAATCCCCCAGCCTGTTGATGACACGGTCTACGTGGGATGAAATTCCGGTTGAGGCTGCGGCGCATTTGGGTAATGAGCCGATTGCCAATTTTTTGCTTGACGCGGGATCGCCCTTATCTATTTGTACCGCTACTATGCTTGGACTTAATGAACAGGTAAAGTCGATGCTCGGCCTCGATCCGTCGCTCGTCAATGAGCGTGGCGCGCATGATTTCCCTCTTCTGTTCTATACCACGTACGGAAAAGAAAAACCTGAGTTAACTGAATTGATCCTCGGCAAAAAAGTGGATGTTAATATAAATGTGCGGGGACGCTCCGCGCTCATGGAATCGGTCTTGAGAGATCATCTTATCATCGCCGAGATATTATTGAGAAACGGCGCAAACCCAAACTTGAGATGCACAGACTTCCAGCCCGGAGCGCCATTGGATTTTGCTGTCAAAAGGAATAACACTGACATGATCGCGCTTTTGAAGAAATACGGTGCGCAACAGGTATAGTGTGGCACCGATTTCGAAATGATGTCGTATAGAATTGAGAAGTTACGTTGATTTCAGAATGCCTGTTCAGGGGTGTATGCAGGCATGGAATCTATTTACCATAGGTGTTCTTCGGCAAGAAACACAAAAACCCACTCAGTGGGTTTTGTGTTTGACGACCAATCGTGCGGATGGAGGGGGTCGAACCCACACGCCTCGCGGCGCTAGATCCTAAGTCTAGTGCGTCTGCCAATTTCGCCACATCCGCAGGGGCGCAAATCTAAGGGTTTTGTCCCGAACCGCTATTCTTCCACATACACCCTCTTAACCCGCTGGCCTATGCCTGTCATGATCTCGTAAACGATCGTGCCCGCCCAGGACGCCACCCGCTCTACCGGGAGGTGCGGACCAAATATTTCCACCACATCACCTTCTTCCACACCTGCTATCCCTGTTACATCTATCATTGTCATATCCATACACACCTGCCCCACGACGGGTGCCAGTTGCCCGCGCAACCACACTTTTCCAATTCCATTTCCGAGGCGGCGGGGAAAACCATCTGCATAGCCGATCCGGATCGTAGCAATCCGGCTGTTGCGTTCCAGTACCGCCG
>Ga0206954_1132_pt1 | contig 19336 bp, 16 predicted proteins | sample Alteio_BWOrgHeat_37_FD_153250 | JGI IMG/M metagenome (GOLD analysis project Ga0206954, IMG submission 153250) | Enriched cells from forest soil in Barre Woods Harvard Forest LTER site, Petersham, Massachusetts, United States -... | ecosystem: Environmental > Terrestrial > Soil > Temperate forest >...
CTAAATATGTTCCGGTGCCGCCGACTACGGTTCAGATGCTCTTTGCCAGCTCCGTAAACAGCATTGTGAGCCGGGGTTCGGCGTCTTTTGCCGCCTGGAGCACCTCTTCATGGGTGATCACGTTATCGTCCTCGCGGATACCGAGATCGGTTACCACGCTCACCGCAAATACTCTCATACCTGCATGAACTGCGGCGATGGTTTCCTGTACCGTGCTCATCCCTACCACGTCACTGCCCGATATTTTGATCAGCTGGTACTCCGCGCGCGTTTCGAAAGTGGGCCCGGTGACCGCCGTATAAACGCCCTGGTGTACTTTAATATTATTTTTGGCGGCGATCGCCAATGCCTTATTAATGAGCTCCCGGCTATAGGGCTCGCTCATATCCGGGAAGCGGGTACCCATCTGTTCTTCATTCTTTCCCATCAACGGGTTCACCGTAAAGAAACTGATGTGGTCATTGATGATCATCAGCTCACCCACCTGGTAGGCCGGGTTCACGGCGCCAGCTGCATTTGAGAGCAGCAATGTGTTCACGCCGAGCATTTTCATTACCCGCACAGGGTATACCACCTGCTGGGCGCTATACCCTTCATAAAAATGAAAACGGCCACCCATCACGATCACGGGTACACCCCCGAGCTTGCCAAACATCAGCTTGCCGCCATGGCCTTTTACCGTACTGACCGGGAAATGCGGAATATCGCCATAAGGAATGGATTTTTCCACCTCGATTACCTCGGAAAGATTGCCCAGGCCACTTCCCAGGATGATACCGATTTTCGCCTCCGACCTTACCTGCCCGGATATAAAAGAAACGGTTTCCCCCAGATTGCTCATTAGGTCGCTCATAAGAAAGATTAAGTTGGCAAATATAACCTTCTCAGCGTTTAGTGATGCACCTGCTCGGGGTGGGCAGCGGCATTTTGCTGGAGTTCTTCCAGTTTCTTTTTGCCATAAGCCAGCTTCGTAATGACCACGAACAATACGGGAACGATAAAGATAGCCAGCAGCGTGGCCGCCAGCATACCGCCAAACACCGTAAAGCCGATGGTGGAGCGGGCTACGGCGCCGGCGCCCTCTGCAAATACAAGTGGCAGAACGCCCAGTATAAAGGCAAGCGAAGTCATGATGATCGGGCGCAGCCGAAGCTTCACGGCCGCGATCGTGGCATCCACTACCGGTATGCCGCTGTCTACACGTTCCTTCGCAAACTCAACGATCAGGATGGCATTCTTTGCGGCCAGCCCGATCAGCGTGATCAGGCCAATCTGGGCATAAACGCTGTTGCTCAGGCGGGGTATAAAAGTAAGCGTGAGAATGGCCCCGAAGGCGCCGAGAGGCACGGCCAGCAACACCGAAAAAGGTACCGACCAGCTTTCGTATAAAGCGGTCAGGAACAGGAACACAAATAATATCGACAAGGCAAAGATCAATGTGGAGCTGGACCCGGCACTGATCTCCTCCCGGCTCAGGCCGGAAAACTCATATCCATAGCCTGCGGGAAGTACACTGGCTGCCACTTCGCGCAGCGCCGCAATCGCCTGCCCGCTGCTGTAGCCAGGATTGGCGCCCCCATTGATCTCCGCCGTACGGAACAGGTTATAGTGTGAGATCAGCGGCGCATTCTCGATCACCCGGTACGTGACCACGGTACTCAGTGGCAGCAACGTCCCGGCCTGGTTACGTACATAGTATTGTTGCAGGTTGCTCAGGTCTTCACGGTACAGGGTGTCTGCCTGTGCCACCACGTGAAAATTTCTGCCGTAAATGGTAAAGTCATTAATATAGCGGCTGCCCAGGTAAGTCTGCATCGTATTGTATACATCGGAGAGAGACACGCCCAGTTTCTTGCACTGGTCCCTGTCTACATTCACCTGGTAAGCCGGTGTATGTGCGGAAAAGAAAGAGAATGCCCGGCTGATCTCCGGGCGCTTGTTCACCGCGGCGATGAAGCCGTTTACCACTTTCTCGAACTGTTGAATACTATCTGTACTTTCCTTCTGCTCCAGCTCAAAACTGAATCCTCCCGTTTGCCCCAGGCCGGGAATGGCCGGCGGAGAGATCACCACTACATTGGCGCCCCGTATCGATGCAAATTTTTTCTGCAGCCGCGCAATGATGCTGTCGAGCTTCAGCGATTTGTCAGTACGCTCATCCCAGGGCTTCAGCTGCACGAAAACGGTGCCGCTGTTCGATTTGGTGGCAAACGTAACCACGTTGAGCCCACCGAGAGCCGCAAAATGCCCAACGCCCGGCGTTTGCTTTAACGTATTCATCATCGTATCCAGCACGGTTAAACTTCGGCTGGTGGAGGATGCTTCCGGCAGTTCGAAGGTCACATACAACCTTCCTTCATCCTCTGTCGGTATAAAGCCGGTGGGCTTTGATTTGAAGAGGAAGAAAGTGCCCACGAAAATGCAGGCCAGTATCACCAGCGCATAGGGCGCCGCGCGGATCACTTTCTGCACCCCAGCCGAATATTTTTTGGGTAACGGAAGCAAACCATTTATTGAAAACGAAGAAAAATTTATTGAGCCCGTGCGATGTTTTGTCCAGCTTCATCGGGCGCAGCAATATGGAACAAAGTGCCGGCGTAAGCGACAATGCCACAAATGCCGAAATGAGCACTGATATCGCGATGGTGATTGCAAACTGCTGGTACAGGCGTCCTACGATACCGGGAATAAACCCTACCGGTACGAACACCGCTGCCAGGATCAAGGCAATGGCGATTACCGGGGCAGAGATATCCTTCATCGCTTTTTGGGTGGCCTCTTTTGCAGAGATGTGTTCGGTATCGATATAATGCTGCACCGCCTCCACCACCACAATGGCGTCATCCACCACGATACCGATGGCCAGCACAAAACCGAACATGGTAAGTGTATTGATGGTAAAGCCCATCGGAATAAATACGGCGAAGGTGCCTATGATGGATACGGGGATCGCCAGCACCGGAATGAGGGTTGCCCGCCAGCTCTGCAGGAACAGGAATACCACGAGCGTTACGAGGCCCAGTGCTTCCAGCAGCGTGGTTACTACTTCGTGGATCGATACCTGCACCACAGATACTGATTCGAACGGTACCACGTAATCAATGTCTTTCGGGAACGATTTCCGCAACTGGTCCATCGCCGCGTATACGCCCTTGGCGGTCTGCAGCGCGTTGCTGCCCGGCGCCTGGTACACCAACAGGTACGATGCACGCTTGCCATCTACAAACGAATTGCTGGAATAGCTGAACTTGCCCAGTTGCACGCGGGCCACATCGGCCAGGTGCACGATCGCGCCGCTGTCCGGCTTGGCCCGAACAATGATCTTGCGGAACTCGTCTTCGGTACTCAGCCGGCTATTGGTCAGTACGCTGTATTCAAAGGCCTGTGCGCTGTGCTGCGGTGGAGCGCCGATGGCGCCGGCCGCGATCTGTACATTCTGCTCCTGCAGCGCATTGACAACATCCTGCGCGGTGAGGCCCAGTTGCGCAAGCTTGTCGGGCTTGAGCCAGATGCGCATGCTGAAATCATCTGCACGGGTAAAAATATCCCCGATGCCCGGAACGCGCAGGAGCGCATCGCGCACAAAAATATTGGTATAGTTATCCAGGAAGGTAACCGAGTGTGTACCATTGGGCGAATAGATCGCCACCAGCATCAGGATACTGGGGTTGCGCTTGCGGGTGGTGATACCCAGTTGTTTTACATCGTTCGGCAGTTGCGGGGTGGCGATGCCCACGCGGTTCTGTATGTCGAGCGCCGCGATATCTGCGTTGGTTCCCACATTCAGGGTCACCGTGATCGTTGAACGCCCGTCGCTGGTGCTGTTGCCCTGCATATAGGCCATACCGGGCGTTCCGTTTACCTGTATCTCTATCGGCGTGGTAACGGTCTGCTCCACTGTCTGCGCGTCGGCGCCTGTAAAACTGGCCGTGATCTGTACGGTCGGCGGCGTGATCTCGGGGTACTGCCCCACGGGCAGGTTCACCAGTGCCAGCGTACCCAGCAATACAATTACAATGGATATCACGATGGCCGTTACCGGCCTTCTTATAAAAGTATCTGCGATCATTCCTTCATCTGTTTTTTCCCGTCCGACGGCGGGATATCAAAACACTTATTTATGCGGCCCCGCGATCTTTATCAGCGAGCTGTCTTTCAAACGCTGCCCGCCTTCCAGTACGATCTTGTCGCCGCTTTTCAGTCCATCCTGCACGATCACCTTATCGTTGATGCGTGACCCCAGCGATATCTTTTTCTGCAGCACTTTGGTACTGTCTGCCGCCGGGTCCATCAGCAGAAACACAAAATATTCTCCCATTTGTTCGGTCACTGCTTTATATGGGATGAGCAGACTGCCTGCGGGATTGTTGTTCCTGATGCGCACATTGCAACTCATTCCGGCCTTCAGCAGGTGACCGGGATTGGCAAACACAAGACGGATGCGGATGGTCCCTGTCTGCGGGTCCACAGCGCGGTCGATCAGCTGGATGTGCCCCATCTGCGAAGAGATTGATCCATCGGGCAACACGAGTGTGAAGGTTGAATCGGAACCGGATCCTGATGTCTGCTGCAATTGCAAAATGCGGGGTATCAGTTTCTGGTCCACCGCCACATCCACAGCCATCGGATCATCCCCGGAAACGGTATTCAGCAGGGTTTGCCCGGGTGATACCGCTGCGCCCATTTTTACCAGCGAAATCCCGATGGTGCCTGTCAGCGGTGAGGTGATGGTGGAGTATTTCAGGTTGGTTTCTACACTCGCCACATTGGCCTGTGCCGCAACCAGCTGCTGCTGGGCCGTTTTTAGCCCTGCATTGGCGTAGTCTACCTGCTGCTTCGCTACGGCATCCTGGCGCAGCAGTTCATTGTACCTGTCAGCGTCCTTCTGCGCTTTTTCCAGGTTGGCCTTCTGCACATTCACATTGGCGATCGCCTGGTTATAGTTCGCGCGGTATTGCTGATCATCTATCGAATAGAGTTTCTGGCCCTTGTCTACATGCTGACCGTCCTGGAAATAAATACCGGTGATATATCCTGTTACCTGCGGACGTATATCCACCTGGTTCAATGCGGCCACAGTGGCGGGGTATTGATCGTAATAAGATACCTGTTGCTCGCTGACGGTCGTAACGGAAACAGCCATCGCCGGTGGGGCCACTTTTGCCTGTGCGGCCTCCTTCTCTTTTTTGCCTCCGCAGGCCACAAGTCCAGCGGCGAGCAGTATCCAGTAAACGTTTTTTATTTTTTTCATAACGGGTTCTCTCAGATAGGTTTATTGAAACGGAACGGTGCCAAGCGCCTTTTGCACATCCAGCTTGCTGCTGAGTGCCTGGTACATGGCATTGATATAATTTTCCTGCGCCGTCCGGAGATCGTTTTCTGCAACGATCACATCCAGGTATGCCTTGATGCCATTGCGGTACTGCAGCATCAGGGTATTGTACACGTCTTCGGCCAGCGATACATTCTCCTTTAGTTCATAATAGTTGAGCAGGTTGCTTTTATAACTGCCCAGTGCCTGTGCATATTGCGTAACAAGCTGGTTCTGAAGCGCAATGGTGGTCCAGTCCAGCCGTTTCAATTGCAGGTCGGCCTGCCGTGTATTCTGTATGCGCTTGAACCCCTGGAAGATGGGAAACGAGAGTTGGATACCTATATAGGAATTCGGGAAAGACTGTCCGTAGAGATCGGCATAGGAGTCGTTCTGGAATACCAGGTTGTAATTGGCAAACGCCGATACGGTGGGCAGAAAGGCCAGGTGAGCGTACTTCAGGTTGGCGCGCAGCAGTTCGTGCTGGGTCTCCAGCAGCCTGAATTCAATCCGGTTTTGAAAATTCAGCGTCTGCAGCGTATCTATATATATGTCCTGCGGCACTTTTGCCGTATCGTACAATGGCAACAGGGGTCCCTCCACCGGGTAATTCATCTGCTGTTTCAGGAAGGCCAGTTTATAAATGACCGCCTCCTGGTATTGCTTTTTCAGCGCCCGCGCATTGTTCAGCGCGATGGTCGCTCGTTTGTAGTCCGTTTTGTCTACCGTGCCCGCCTGGTATTGGGCATAAGTATCTTTTACATTCCTCTCCAGCCGGGTGATATCGGCATCTGCGATGTTCACCTGGTCGTGGCTCAGCAGCACATCATAAAAAGCCTTGCCTACATTCACTATAATATTAATGCGGTTACTGTCGGTTACCTGCTTCGCCTGCCGGCGCAGTTCGTCAGCTGTCTGGCTAGCCAGCAGTACATCTCGGTTGAAAATATTCTGTGTTACGCTCAGGGAGGGCACTGCCGTATTGATAACGCCGGTCGTTACCGGCACTTTTACACCCGATGCATTCGGAATATAGGAGGTGGGCAGGTTGAAATAATGCTGTAGCGTGTAGTTGAAGCCCAGTTGGGGATACCAGTCGGCCAGCCGGGCGCGGATGGCGGCATCCGCAATCTGCTCATCGATCAGTGACTGGCGCATTAAAGGCTGATGGTCAAGCGCATACCGGATACAGGAATCCAATGTGGCGGTCCGCAAAAATGCAGTATCTCCCGGGCGCATACCCTGTGACGATGCCGTGAAGGAAATAGAACAGGATATAAAGAGAACAGAGAGAAATAGCTTCATACTCGATCAGAATAAAAAGAGGTTCTTCTCAACAGCAGGCAGTCGTTGGCAGGAAAATTCACGCCAAATGTATCGCTTAATTATATATTGTCTATTGGCAATCTTTCCCAATGGATGACCCTGCCCGTTTTATCGGTCAAACCTCGTCCCGGCCCAACGAAATTTTTTGTAGTCCGGGCAGCCTTTTCATTGGGTCCGTTTGTCGTATCTTCAAAAAATCATTCCAAACTAACATGAAAAAAACAACCTACACCCTTTTTGCATTGTGCGCCTGTCTTTCACTGCAGGCTCAGCGCCAGGGCGGACAACGCCAGGGGCCACCGCCCACCCCGGCAACAGCCACCACCACGACCACTACACGCGAAGAAAAAACGCCGGTGATCAACCATCTTTTCGATCCCGATTTTACAATTACCGCTGATCACGAAGTGACCATTAAAGGTCAACTCGTTCCTTACAAGACCCGCACCGGCACCATCCCGGTATGGGATGATGACGGCAAGGCCATCGCCGGTGTGTTCTATACTTATTATGAAAGAACAGATGTAAGAGACCGGGCCGCTCGGCCACTGGTCATTTCCTTCAATGGCGGTCCCGGCACTCCTTCCATGTGGATGGAGCTCGGTTATACCGGCCCGCGCCTCCTGAATATAGATGACGAAGGCTACCCTCTTCAGCCCTATGGACTCAAAGACAATTCCAATTCAATACTGGATGTGGCGGACATCGTGTACGTTGATCCCGTCAATACCGGTTTTTCCAGGATGGTGAGCAAGGAAACGCCAGGCTCCAAATTTTTCGGGGTGAGGGCGGATATCAAATACCTCGCAGAATGGATCAACACCTTTGTGTCGAGAATGAACCGCTGGGCCTCCCCTAAATTCCTGATCGGCGAAAGCTACGGCACCGGCAGGGTATCAGGCCTCGCGCTGGAACTCCAGAATGCACAATGGATGTACCTGAATGGCGTGATCCTGGTGTCGCCCACCACCCTCGGTATTGAACGCAGCGGACCGGTGGACGATGCACTCCGCCTTCCCTATTTTGCCGCTACTGCCTGGTACCATAAAATGCTGCCTGCAGACCTGCAGGCAAAAGACCTCAGTGCCGTGCTGCCCGAAGTCGAAAGTTTTACGATCAACGAACTGATCCCCGCTATTTCCAAAGGCGGCTTTCTCGACGAACAGAAAAAGAAAGAGATCGTCAGCCGCATGTCGCGCTATTCGGGACTCCCGGAAAAAGTGATCATGCAACATAACCTGGTGATACCCACCGATTTCTTCTGGAAGGAATTGCTGCGCGATAAAGGGTTTACGATTGGCCGCCTCGACTCCCGCTATCTCGGCCGCGACCGCGAAGATGCCGGCGAGGGACCCGATTACAATGCAGAGCTCACCTCCTGGGAACATTCTTTTACGCCGGCCATCAATATGTACCTGCGGGAAGAACTGAAATACAAGACCGATCTTAAATATTATGTGTTCGGCCCCACCAATCCCTGGGACCGCACGGGCGACCGTACGGGAGATAACCTCCGCGAAGCGATGGCCGAAAATCCTTACCTGCACGTGCTGATCCAGTCCGGTTACTTCGACGGCGCCTGTGACTATTTCAATGCCAAGTACAGCATGTGGCAGATGGATCCCGGTGGCAAACTGAAAGACCGGATCAGCTGGGAAGGATACCGTAGCGGCCATATGATGTACCTCCGGAAGGAAGACCTGGTAACGAGTACCGAGAGCCTCCGGAATTTCATCAAAAAAGCGTTGCCTCAGCCCAATGAACCGGCCCGCTATAACCGCTGATCACCTGTATCGAACACCTTAATGCATTAACACATGAAATACATCGTATTTGCCTGCCTCTTTTGTGTGGCTTCAATATGCGCCATGGCGCAGAAGATCGACTACTCTGTTTCGTTCCCGCACCTGGAGCACCACGAAGCGAGCATTACGCTCACCGTTTCCGGGATACCCGCGGAGCCCGCGATCTTCAGGATGAGCCGCTCCTCTGCCGGGAGATATGCCACGCATGAATTTGGAAAGAATATCTATGATATTTCTGCGAGCGATAAGGATGGGCATCCGCTCCCTATCGAGCGGATCGACGGTGACGTATACCGCGTGGCAAGGCACAATGGTTTTGTTCGCGTAAATTATACATTGTTCGGCAACTACGCGGATGGGACTTACGTGGGACTCGATGAGACGAACGTGCATATCAATATGCCCGGCGCTTTCATGTGGATGAAAGGGCTGGACAACCTGCCCATCACCATCAGTTTTCACCTACCAGCCGGTAAAGCCTGGACCATCGCCACGCAGCTCAAGCCTACCGCAGACCCGGGCACCTTCACCGCCAGGAACCTGCAGTATTTTATGGACTGCCCGACCAAGATTGGCAACCTGTCCTGGGCAAAATGGAATATCAGCAATCCGGATGGAAAGAACTATGAATTCCGACTCGCGCTCGAAGCCAACACTACAGATTCGCTCACGCAGGCCTTCGCGGTAAAAGTGAAGCGGATTGTGCAGCAGGCCCAGGCCGTGTTCGGGGAAACACCCGCTTATGATTATGGTACGTATACTTTCCTGGCCAGCATCAATCCATTTGTAAAAGGCGATGGCATGGAGCACCGCAATTCCACGATGATCTCTACACCGCGCAATTTCAACGGCGCAGATAATCAACTCGGCGTCTTTGCGCATGAATTCTTTCACTGCTGGAACGTAAAGCGCATTCGTCCGAAAAGCCTCGAGCCATTCAATTTCGAGAAAAGCGATATGAGCAGCGAGCTCTGGCTGGCGGAAGGATTTACGCAGTACTACGGACAGCTGCTGATGGTGCGCAGCGGTTTTGAAACACCGGCGAACTGGTTCAACAATGTCGGCTCTTTCGTGAACACGAAAGAAAATACCCCCGGTGCCAGGCGCTTTTCACCTGCGGAAAACAGCCGGCATGCGGTGTTTGTGGATGCGGCGGTATCGATAGACAAAACGAACTATGGCAACATGTTCACTTCGTATTATACGTATGGAGGGGCCGTGGCACTGGCGCTGGACCTGACCCTGAGAACGCAGTTTCACCTGACGCTGGACAATTACATGCAGGCACTCTGGAAAAAACATGGCAAGCCCGAAATACCTTATACCATACCTGACCTGCAGAATGCACTCGCCGGGTTGACGAAAGACGATTCGTTTGCAAAGGACTTCTTTGCCCGTTATGTTTACGGACATGAATCTTTCGATTATTCCAATGTTTTGGGTCCGGCGGGATTGCAGTTGCAGAAAGCACAGCCTGGCGTAGCCTGGATCGGACGGGCCGCTTACACCGACGGCAAGGGAGTAACAGTTACCTCTCCCACTACCTGGGGAACGCCGCTGTATGAGGCAGGTGTTGACGTGGATGATGTGATTAATTTCGTGGACGGCATGCCTGTAAGCACCCAGGCGGAGCTCAACAGGATCATCGCGGCCCATCACCCGGGAGATAATATCCTCCTGCAATACACGCATCGCGATATCGTGCACAATGTTTCATTACGGTTGGGTGAGAACCCGGCGTATAAGGTGGTTCCGTTTGAGGAAACGGTTAACGTGGCAAGTGTAACGACCTGGATCGCCAGGGGTGCGACTGCCACCAATGGTGGTATGCTGAAGATCAACAAAACCGTAATCGGGACCACCGGTACAACTGTTGGCAGCACCATCACCTATAATATTTCGGTAACAAATACAGGCAACCTGACAATGACCAATGTAATGCTGAACGATGCAGGTGCAACGATCACAGGCACGAACCCGATCGTCAGCCTGGCACCCGGTGCCGTTGCGAATTTGACTGCTACGCACATAATTACACAGAGTGACATCGATGCGGCAAAAGAGTTACCTCAGGCGGTCAAAGATTTCAGAGCCTCGTGGATAGGGAATAAGATACGGGAGTAAATAAAATAGCGACGATAAAAAACCGGGTGGATCGTGTGATCTATCCGGTTTTTTTGATGAGATGACTATTACTAATGGAAAAGGAACAATATTATTTTATTGATGTTATAAACCTACTGCCGGTGGGAAGTGTTTGTTTTATTCAGGCACCTTCTCTTGAGGATGAGATTATGCTGAGCATGCTTCATCCCACGAAATTTCCTTACTATAAAAGCGTAATTCTTGCAGGACCTGACAGGAAAAGTTTTTTAAAGCAAATAGAAGTTCCCTTTATATTAAACCATTTCCAAAGTGTAGAAATTAAGTTTAATGATAGGTTGCTATTCGAAGGTTATGACGGAATGGAATATGGAAGTATTTCCAAATCAATATTATTACCTCAAAAGTTTATTAATGAATATATAAACGGAGAATACTGTATTGTCTCTACTGAATGGTAAAATTATTCGAAAAAATCCCGGCCACAGGCCGGGGCCACTAATAGACACGGGTGACCCGATCCTTATTTGCTGATGATTAAAATGGTTGACGGCAACGGATCGGAACACCCGCGCCAGTTATGAAGCTATAAACTCTATCAAATCATTATTCAGCCTGTCCTTCGCGGTAACAAACAACCCGTGCGGTTCCCCTTCATATACCTTGTAAACAGCACCCGGGATCATCTGCGCTGATTTATCGCCGGAAGATTTTATAGGCACCGTCTTATCCGCATCCCCATGAATGATCAGCGTTGGCACCGTCACGGCGGCCATATCGGGCCTGAAATCCGTTTGGGAAAAAGAACGCAGGCATTGTAATGTGGCCCGGCTGCTGCCATGCAACGCGAGATGCTGCTGCCAATCGAGTATGCCCTGGCTCACGGGCTGGCTGAGCAATGTTACCCCATAAAATCCCTTGCCGAAGTTCGCCAGGAAACCCGGCCGGTCATCGCTCAACATTTGATAAAATTCATCAAACATTTCCTGCGGGGTACCCTCAGGGTTATCGCCCGTTTTCAGCATATATGGCGTAACGGCCGACACGAGCACTACTTTCGACAACCGATTGCAGCCATACTTGCTGCAGTACCGGACCGCTTCACCACCTGCCATCGAAAAGCCCACCAGCACTACGTTCTGCAGTCCAAGTCCTTCAATCAGCGCATGCAGGTCCCCTGCAAGGCTGTCGTAATCGTACCCATTCCCCGGTTTATCCGATTTGCCAAAGCCGCGCCTGTCATAAGCGATGCAGCGCAGTCCCGCATCCGGAAGCACATTCAGCTGGTATTCCCACATCTCGTGGGAAACGGGCCATCCGTGAATGAGCACTACCGGTGTGCCGCTACCGGCCTCCTCATAGTAGATATTTACATCGGAACCCCTCATTTGTGCTGATTTGATAGAAGGCATGGTCGTGTGTTTAGGGGTAAAGACTGCAAAACGGCTGCCAGACCAAAGTGCCACCCCGATTTGGTGGTATGCGGGCACAAAAAAAAGGCCGTGAAATCACGGCCTTATCTAGGTTGAAAACGTGTCTTTTTTAAGCTAAACGTTTCACATTAACGGCATTCAGACCTTTACGGCCTTCCTGTACGTCAAATTCCACTTTGTCGTCTGCCTGGATCTGGTCAACCAGTCCGTTAGCATGTACAAATGTTTCTTTGTTTGAATCATCATGCTTGATGAAGCCAAAGCCCTTTTCTTCGTTAAAGAACTTTACAGTTCCGGTGATTTTTGTGTTCATTGTAAAATTTAAAAATAAATAATGACCGCAAAGATAAGGATTTTATGCCAATCGGCAAAGTCCATTACAAACAAAGGCCGCGGCCGCATCCCGTCATCAACACCACCACCTACGGAATGCCGGCCGCTGGCTCTTGTACACCCCTATTTGTGAAGGGTGATATTCCCCAAAGAAACACTCCCCGCATTATTGATCGTTACATTGCTCAGCGTGGTATCCTTATACCCGTTGGATGCATTGAAGAACACGGAATAGTTCCCGTCTTTCAATCCCCTGATCCGGAACGCTCCGTCCCGGTTCGTGAGACCATAGGCTGTATCCGTATTGTTAAATACCGTTACTATTTCAGGCCAGGCATCCCTTGGCAGAAGATCACCACTGATCTGCCCTGTCTTTGTTACCACGAAGGCACGGATCACGGGCGAGAGGTAAAATGCATTATTCCGCAGCTGTACGATTGATTTTTCAACGTCGAAGTCAAGCCACAACCTCGTTGAGTTGGCGCCAAAGTGCTCCCATTCATCTCCCTTCAGTTTTATGAGGATATAGGAAGGAAGCCCGGGTACCAGGTTCAAAGGATAGCTTACGCTGTCCTTCACCAGCGTGTTGTTGGTGCCAAGGTCGATACGGATCAGGCGGATGCTCCCCGCGGTGATATTGGCGGAGGCCAGCAGTGTATCCACGCCGTTGCGCAGTTGTATCAGGTCATATATGCCAGCTTTTACGCCGAGGTCTTCCCATACCAGGAAGGAATCGGGGCGATGGTCCCGGGAACCCAGGTCATCCCAGTTCGAATTGTCGTGGTCGCGGGTGTTCTTTGATGTGTCCACCAGCACGCTTACCGTCTTAATGTCTAGATTTACGTGGTCAAAAAAACCAGGTGCATCGGTGAGGTACAGGCTGGCATTCTGGCGGCCATTGGTTGTCATGGAACCACCTACTGATTCGCTCTTTGAGCAGGAAACCAGGAAATAACTTGCGCAGGCTGCGATCAGCCCGATTACGAGGAAGTGTCTGCTTTTCATAATAAAGATTTTAAGTAGCGATCTTTCATGTTCAGGGTCTCTTTCCACCGGAGATGCCGTGGGATCAAAAAACGTGTACTAAGGGTTTGTTAAAGCATTTTCGGTCATTTTCGGCCTGATGCCGGTTCTCCGCGAAGGCCAGGCAGTTTAAGGGCACGATATTCGCATAATACCCAAGGATCAACCCACCTACCCCAATGCCCATTGCCCCGCTCCGGAGATTCATGTGCCTTTTATTGCTCCTGGCCACCATTCAGTTGGTGGCACAAGGCCAATCCTCCGCGAAAATTTCGGACCAGTCTGCGCAACAGTTTGTTAAACCCGACAGCATTCCACAAAAAGACCTGGGAGATGTTTTTTCAAAGGCCTTTCACATCAAGCCCAAAAAACTGCCCCCTACCGGCAGGAAAAAAATCTATTTTTCCTTACTGCCCACCTCATCGATCGTGCCGCGGGGCAGTGATGCTGTATTGAGTACCCTGAACGATGCCTTCTACCTGGGCTCCCGCAGGAACACTTCCCTTTCTACCGTCACCTTTACACCCTATCCCGACCTCGACGGCCGCTATGTGTTCCCCATCCGGTCGAATATCTGGCTGAGCAAAAACAGTTTTAATATTCAGGGCGATGTACGCTTCCTCATCTACCCCCAATACACCTGGGGACTCGGCGGCAAGCAACCCGAAGACCGGAAAATAAGTGTGTACTATAACTACATCCGGTATTACCAGACCATCCTCAAAAAGATAAGGCCCAATTTCTTTGGTGGCATCGGGTACAACCTCGATGATCATTTTCATATGGAAACCCTCGGCGACAGCCTCCAGAAATTTGTAAAATACAATTACGGAACCGGGCATAGTTCTCTGGCGATCGGCCTCACGGCGAACCTCTTGTATGATTCGCGTAACAGCTCCATCAACCCCACGCAGGGATTTTATGCCAATGCGATATACCGCAACAACCAGCATTTCCTGGGCAGTGATGATAACTGGCAGTCGGTATTTGTGGATGCCAGGAAATATTTTTCATTCAGCCATATACATCATAATGTACTGGCGCTGTGGAGCTATTACTGGGCGGTCGTGGGCGGTAATGCGCCATACTACGACCTGCCATCTATCGGCTGGGACCCGTATACCAATTCGGGCAGGGGCTACCAGCAAAGCCGGTATCGCGGGCAAAAGCTTTTCTACATCGAGAGTGAATACCGCCGCGACCTCACGGCCAACGGTCTTTTCGGCTATGTATTATTTGCCAACCTGCACAGCGTTTCCGAACCCGCTACCAATACATTCACCTACTGGCATCCCGCCGGAGGGCTTGGACTCCGGATCAAGCTCAGCCGCAACAGCAACACGAACATCGATGTAGACTACGGCATTGGAACGGCACGTTCGGGCTTCTACCTTAACGTGGCAGAAATGTTCTAATTGAACCTGTCTGTCTTCTCGATCTTCCGGTAAGGCGTGGAAAAAAATGCATCCACATTCGCATTGAACTGGTCATGGTACACTACAGGTGTGCTATGGCCGGAGTTGGGCAGTATCCAAAGATAGGCCCGCGGTATGCTGTGGTAGATGAGCATCGTGTGTTCTTCGCGGATCACGTCGTGATCGCCGCCGATTACCAGCGTAGGGCATTGAACGGCGTGTAACGATGATGCGGGAATATGAGGCTGTTCCCATAATAGTTTCAGCAATTTCCAGTTCGTTTTGTCCTCCGCTGTTTTCACCGGCTTATTTTTCATCGCCATGTATGCGGGCTTTACTATGTCCCATACCTCCTGCGGCACGGCCGTGGTATCGGGCACCAGGTTGGTGCCGGTAATGGCCAGTTTTTTTACTTTGGAGGGATAGCGCATGGCGAGCAATACCCCGTTGATACCGCCATCGCTCCACCCGATCACATCAGCAGAATCGATATGCAGGTAATCGAGGAGCGCCGCATCATCATCCGCCATCATTTCGTAGGTCAGTGAATCGCCCGGGTCCGCGGATCTGCCCTGCGCACGGCTGTCGGCGATGATCACCCTGTATTTTTTTGCGAAGTAGGGAATGTTCTGCTCAAAATTGGAGATGGATCCCCCGTTGCCATGGATGAAAAGCAGCGGCTGACCCTGCCCATAGGTTTCATAGTACATTTTAAAACCTCGGATGGAACAGTAAGCGCCAGCGGCTGCGTTTTTTCCATACGATATCTTACCGTCGCCGGGCCCCTGCGCAGCAAGCAAATGAACAAACAATAAACAGGTGAGCAGGGATAACATTCTTTGCATGGTGAGGGTTTGTCTCTAAAATTAGTGTTTGTACGCGAAAAACATATATGAACGGTCGTGAAGGTCTTTGAGCCTTCGACAAATTACCGGATATTTGAGAAGGCCAACCTCCAATGCCGATGCACGCTTTACTACCCGCCAGGAAACGTATTATGTCGATCGATATCTTCCGGGGCCTGATCATGGTGATCATGGCGCTGGACCATGTCCGCGATTTTTTTCATAACACCGCAACGACCGCTAACCCCCTGGATCCTGCCACCACCACCCCCATTCTCTATTTTACGCGGTGGATCACACATTTTTGTGCGCCAACGTTCGTTTTTCTCGCGGGCGCATCCATCTTCCTGATGGCACAGCGTAAAACCAAAAATGAAGTGTCCGCGTTTCTTTTCAAACGCGGCTGCTGGCTGATCTTCGTGGAATTCTTTATCATCAATTTCGCGCTGAGTTTCAATCCCTCCTTTCCCCTCACGATACTCACCATCATCTGGGCAATCGGGATCAGCATGGTGCTCCTTTCACTGCTGATACGTTTGCCTTACAAGCTCATTTTCTTGACAGGACTGATCATCGTGCTGGGCCACAACCTGATGGACTTTCCCGAACAAGGCCACGCGGGCAAGATCAATTTGTGGTGGGACCTTCTGCATCATAATGCCAGGGGTGCCTACGAGATATTCAGGGGGCATTTCCTGGTCGTCTCCTATCCTTTCCTTCCATGGACCGGGGTAATGTTGCTGGGGTACTGTTTTGGCAAGCTGTTTCTGCCCACCGTTGACCCGCGCGCACGCAGGAAAACACTGGTGCAACTGGGCAGCGCACTGATCCTGTTCTTTTTCCTGCTTCGGTTCCTGAATGTGTATGGAGATCCTTCCCCCTGGAGCCATCAGCTCAACGGGGAACAAACTGTTTTCTCCTTCTTTAACGTTACCAAATACCCGCCCTCCCTGCAATTTCTCTGTATCACCATCGGGCCGGGTATGTATGCACTCGCGGCCATCGAAAATATGCGGGGATGGTTCGCCCGCATTTTCAATGTATTTGGAAGGGTGCCATTGTTCTACTATATCCTCCATCTGTATATCATCCACCTCACCTGTATGGTCATCTATCTCGCATCGGGGTATCATTTCAGCGATGCGTTCAGCGGAACCATGAGCTTCCGGTCGCCGGGGTTCAGCCTCCCTATCGTGTATTTGATCTGGCTGGGCGTGGTGATCATCTGCTATCCATTATGTAAAAGATATGATCATTATAAAACCACTCACCGCTATTGGTGGCTGAGCTATCTCTGATCACTCAATAATTCATTTGTATGTTACGACTGCCTGCACTTCTCGTTTTTCTGCTTGCCACCCTTTCCCTTCGCGCCCAGCTGTATATGCCCCGCAATGTGCATGCAGCCTACAACAAACAAACCCGCTCCTTCGATGGCCGGCCCGGGGCACGCTACTGGCAGAATACCGGCAGGTATAATATTACGCTCACGGCCAACCCACCCGACCGGAACGTATCCGGCTCCGAAAAGATCGTATACGTGAACAACAGCCCTGATACCTTGCCCGTGCTCGTGATCCGGCTGATCCTGAACATACACAAACCCGGAAGCATCCGCAATGGGGATGTAACGGATGATTATCTCACTACCGGCGTACATATAGACCGCTTTACCATAGACGGGCACGAATCATTCTGGAACGACGGCGCGGGCAATAATACCTGGAAGGCGGCCCGCCTGGCAAAGCCATTGCTCCCACACGACTCTGTGCAATTGGGCTTCGACTGGCACTATCCCATTTCTGTGCAAAGCAACAGGGAGGGCATGATCGACTCCACCACCTATTTCTTTGCTTATTTCTATCCGCGCGTATCTGTATTTGATGATTATCACGGCTGGGATATCATCGACTTCACCGATCAGCAGGAATTCTACAATGATTTTAATGATTATACGCTCACTGTAAATGCGCCTGACAACTTTGTGGTCTGGTCTACCGGCACCTTGCAGAACCCGCGCGAAGTGCTGCAACCGGCAGTGGCGGATCGCCTGCAGGAATCGATGCGTTCCGATTCGATCTTTCACATGGCTACGCTCGCCGATATGCTGGCACACCATGTAACGGCCCACCATCCAATGAACAGCTGGAAATGGACCGCCTCGGATATTTCCGACATGACGGTGGCCATAAGCGACCATTTTGCCTGGGATGCTTCCAGCGTGGTGGTAGACGATGCCATACAACGGCGTGCCAGCGTGCAATCGGCGTATAACGATACCGCCCGCGATTTTCACCGCATGGTGGAGTTCGGGCGCCACTCGCTCGACTGGCTTTCTCACCACTGGCCGGGCGTTCCCTATCCATTCCCAAAAACCACCATCGTGCAGGGTTTCGCCGATATGGAATATCCCATGATGGTAAACGACGGCACCAATGCAGACCCCATCTTTTCGCGCTTCGTGGTGGAACACGAAATCGCACATACCTGGTTCCCTTTTTATATGGGCATCAACGAGAGCCGTTACGCTTTTATGGATGAAGGCTGGGCCACTACCTTCGAATTGCTGATCGGCCGCGATGATAACGGTGTGCAGAAAGCAGATGATTTCTACAAACAGTTCCGCATCAATGGCTGGATCAATGATCCCTCCGATGAAGAAGACCTGCCAATCATCACACCCGAAAATGTGCTGAAGAATTCAGCCTATGGCAACAATGCATATGGCAAGGCTTCGATCGGCTACCTGGCAATGAAGGATATGCTCGGTGATGATCTGTTCAGGAAATGCCTGCATGCCTTTATGGACCGCTGGCACGGAAAACATCCCATCCCCTGGGATTTCTTCTATACATTCAATGACGTATCGGGCATGGACCTGAACTGGTTCTGGAATGCCTGGTACTTCAGCAACAACTATATCGACTTTGGCATACAGGGCGTGAGCAACACGCGCCAGGGCTATGCCGTCACCATCAATAATATAGGAGGCTATCCCGCCCCCATGGATGTGGTGGTACAGTATACTGACAATACCTCTGAAACGCTGCACCAGGCGCCCGTTCTTTGGAAGGCCGATCTGAAGCAGGCTGTGGTGAATATTGTCACAAAGAAAACGGTTCGGTCCGTTTCACTCAACGGCGGCATTTTTATGGATGCCGATGAAACCAACAACAGCTGGACCGCGCCGTAGACAGGTACCGGTCGATATTTCATGATTTCTTTACATGGGCATAACAATGCAATAACATTGTATTCGGTGCTTTGTGCAAAAGAATCCCTGTTTCTTGGAAAAAAATAAACTGTCTCATTTTCACGCAGTCTGTCGTTTTTCCGCCCCTCTCTTCCGAAGATTTTCTCAGAAATGAAATTGGCCACGCGGTTGATCAGTATGAGCAGGTCGTAGCCCACTGCGCCCAGTCGCGCCAGCCACCTGGAGTGCTGCATCGTTACATCGAACACATCCCCGTGAAAGGCCCAGATCTTTTTATGTTCCGCCGTGGTGAGCAGTACTTTGTTCACGATCCGGAACGATCCGAGTTTGAAGCCGGTAAACCGGCGCAGCATTTCGTCGTGGTTACCGGGTATGTAGTACACTTTTACGCCTTTGCTGATCAGTCCGAGCAGGTACTTGATCACCTTCATATGGCTTTTCGGCCAGTACTTTTTGCTGAACTGCCAGATGTCGATGATGTCGCCGTTCAGGATCACCGTTCCGGCGCGGATGCTTTTGAGGTATTGA
>Ga0206954_1134_pt1 | contig 19201 bp, 27 predicted proteins | sample Alteio_BWOrgHeat_37_FD_153250 | JGI IMG/M metagenome (GOLD analysis project Ga0206954, IMG submission 153250) | Enriched cells from forest soil in Barre Woods Harvard Forest LTER site, Petersham, Massachusetts, United States -... | ecosystem: Environmental > Terrestrial > Soil > Temperate forest >...
CTGATTCTAACTTGTCACACTAAAAAAAATATGTGAAAAATTCCGAGTTCCATATTCTGTCATAGGACGGGTAAAAGACGACAAACAAATGAAAGTAAACCTGAACAAAAATACAGTTGCAAATCTTCCAAGTCAGGTAGTTGCAAACGCACCGCTCCTTGACAGGCCCTCGTCTAAACCAAAATACATGCAAAATATTGAAAAAATAAAAAAACCAAAGATGCCACAGGATTTATCCAAGACACTTTTGAGGATGCTTTCAAATCCTAACATTGCAAGCAAACATTGGGTGTACACCCAGTATGACCATGAGGTAGGAATACGAACCGTAGTAAAACCAGGCAGTGATGGTTCTGTACTACGTCTTGATAACGGTAAATTCTTGGCTGCAAAAATTGACGGAAACTCCAAGCACTGCTACGTAAATCCACGAGATGGTGTTATTGGGTGCTTTGATGAGGCATGCAGAAATGTAATCTGTACTGGGGCAACACCGATTGGAATGGTCGACCACTTGCAGTTTGGAAATCCAGAAGATCCTGAAATATTCTGGACATTCAAAGAATCAGTCCAGGCAATTACAGATTATGCAAAATATTTCAAAATTCCATGTGTGGGAGGCAAGGTCAGTCTGTATAATGAAACTGATGAAGGCCCAATCAAGCCGACTCCTTTGATTGGAGTGCTGGGTCTAATTGAGAAAAAACCATTGATTCCACAAAAAATTGACAATGGAGATGTGATTATAATTCTTGGAGTAACAAAAGACGAGCTTGGCGGCTCTGAATATTATGAATATGTTCATGATATCGTTGGAGGAAAATGCCCTACAGTTGACATGAAACTATCCAAGAAAATACAGGATGCAGTATTGGATTTGATACAAAGTGGAGTGGTCAAAGTTACACACGACTGCTCCAAGGGAGGACTAGGTATTGCAGTATCAAAACTGTGCATCACAAATGATATTGGATGTGTCGTATCACTTGAGAAAATTCCTTCAGAGAAATTACACCATGACGAATTGTTGTTCTCTGAATCACATTCGCGATTCTTGCTTGTAATAAAACCTGGAGATGAAAAGAAAACCATGGCACTTCTTGAAACAAGAGCAATACCGCATGCACGTGCTGGCAAGTTTTCAGGCAAAGATATTGTATTTCAAGAAAAGACAAGCACTGTAATTAGAGTAAGGGTTGATAAAGCACAAGAAAAATGGTTAAACTCGTTGGGGGCACTGGTGACACATGGTTAAGGAAAACTGTGGAGTAGTTGGAATATTCAGTCTGGATGGCGTAAATGTCATCCCTATGGTAATTGATGCATTACGTGCACTCCAGCATAGGGGCCAAGAGGCATGGGGTGTAGCAGTACCAAAAAAACAACCCTTCAAGCAACTAGGAATGGTATCTTCTGCAGTCTCTGAATTTGACCGTGTAACACGCGAATACGAATCCCCCTCGGCAATAGGACATGTCAGATATTCTACCATGGGTAAAAGTAACCTAGAAAATGCCCAGCCGCTCAAAGTCAAGGATCTCTGCGTTGCACATAATGGTACCATATCAAACGTAGAAGAGCTTACAGGAATGGTTGGCGGGTGCACATTTACTCCTCAAAATGTAAGTGACACCCTGATTGCGGCACAAAGGCTTGTTTCGCTAATGGCCGAGAACGGAAAGCTTGGAAATGCACTTTCTATTTTAAAAAATGAAATGGTTGGCTCATTTTGTTTTACATTTGTATCTGACGATAATGCAGTCTATGCAGCACGTGATCCAAAAGGATTCCGGCCAATGGTACTAGGTTATAGAAAAGACAACAACACATACATCGTTGCATCTGAATCCTCTGCACTTTCTGCAGTTGGTGCCCAGCTTGTCAGAGACGTAAAACCCGGAGAGCTGCTAAAAATTAGTAACGCAGGACTAGAATCTGAAATGTTTTCACAAGAAAATAAACCAGCTCACTGTTCGTTTGAATTTACTTATTTTGCACATCCATCAAGTGTGATGGAAGGCTCTAACATTTACTTGGCAAGAAAAAGAATCGGACAATTTCTTGCCCGCAAGTTTGCAATAAAAGATGCAGACATTGTCATTCCGGTGCCCGACTCTGCAAGACCTGCAGCACTTGGATATGCACAAGAGCTTGGTGTGCCATTTGAAGAAGGGCTGCTAAAGGACAGATACAGCAGAAAAGGACCATTGCGCAGCTTCATTGAACCTCACCAGGCAGATAGAGTAGAGATTAACAGATGGATAATTCCAATCACACAGGTCATTTCAGGAAAACATGTTGTTGTTGTAGATGACAGTCTTGTTCGAGGTACAAGCTCAAAGGCAATCATCAAGGCTCTAAGAAGAGCAGGTGCAAAAAAAATAAGCATGGTGATTACATTTCCGCAAATTCAATACCCGTGCTATGCTGGAATTGACTTTCCATCACAAGATGAGCTTGTAACATACATGGGTGATGGAAAAAAATACTCTGAAGACGAGATTACCGAACGAGTACGACAACTAATTGGGGCTGACTTTCTTGGGTATAATGATGCCAAGAATCTTGCAGCGGCAGTTGGCATGGATCCTGATTCAATGTGCTTTACATGCTCTAGCGGCGATTATTCCACATTGGGAATAAAGCCTATGTTTAAAACCCGGGCCGAAATCAAGGGTGAATAATATGGAACTTGCGTTTGTACTGGTAAAAAGCAAAATGGGCCACGAAATGGATGTCATGAACGATATTTTAAAAATTGATGGCGTAAAAGAGGCAACAGGCACATTTGGCCAGTATGACATATTTGTCAAAGTCCAGGCAGAGACAAGACCAGAATTGGATAAAGTCATAACAAAAAAGATCCGCACGGTGTCAAACGTTCTTTCAACCACAACCTTGCCTGCAATTTCTGGCAAGAGTACAAAGTAAAAGTACCATTACGCACCTGACCACTTCACTATTTCTGAAATTGTATATCAGTTTAAATTCAAGCCTGTCCAATGACCGCCTGTTTGAAGTTTTTACGCTCAGGCAAGGTAAAAGACATCTACGAGCTTGCAGACGGGGACATTTTATTTCATTTCTCAGACAGGGTATCTGCATTTGACGTAAAATTTCCAACCCCTATTCCACGAAAGGGTGAGGTATTGTGCAGGTTTGCTGAATTTTGGTTTAAAAAATTGCCAATCAAAAATCACTATGTTAGAACCGAAGGCAAAGACAAGATTGTAGTAAAAAAGATGAACATGATTCCAATCGAGTGTGTGGTGCGAGGATACTTTTACGGTAGCCTGGTACAGAGATGGAAAGACGGCCAGGTAACATTGCCGGATGGTTCTATCACACAACTTGCGGCAAAACTACCAACGCCAATCTTTGATCCTACAACAAAATCTGAGACCCATGATATTGCAATATCAAAAAAGGATGCACTTGAAAGAAATCTTGTAAGCAAGAGCGAGTACGAGTGGCTGGAAAATACATCCCTTGAGATTTATCGCCAAATGTTCAAAGCTGCAGATGCTGCAGGATTTGTGTTGGCAGACTTGAAGCTAGAGTTTGGCAAGATAGGTGATGAAATTATACTTGGTGATTCAATTGGACCTGATGAATACCGCCTATGGCCAAAGGACTCTTACCGAGTGGGAAAGATTCAGGAAAGCTTTGACAAGCAACTGTTGCGTGATTGGCTTGCATCAAACGGATATCAAAAAAAGTTTGAAGATGATAGAAATGCAGGAAAAGAACCTGTTGCACCGCAATTGTCTGATATGTTGTGCAATGAATTGTCATCAAGGTACATCACTGCATACGAAAAGATAACTGGAATCAAGTTTTAACTCGAATTTTCAATTTAGTGCCATATTGTATTTACCAATCCTGTTGCCCATTTGACCCCCAGGGTTTCCAGATTTTTCCAGATTTTTTATTTTTTTGAAATTTTTGGTATTTTTTGTACCGGTATGATATTGATAATACTGGTACTAGATTGATGATATCGTTATTGATTTGATACTAGTGCTACCATTTCTGTTGGTATGCATCATATCGTATCATACCGCATCTAGAGAAATTGATGTGGGTTTACCAAACTTGGAGCATAAAAAAAAATTACGTATTGGACAAAAAAATATGATCTCTTGATCTTTTAGGAGAACTAGAAAATGAAAGTCATAAAATGTCTACATTGCTCCAAAAAGAAATCAAAATAAGCAAAATACTTAGCACAAACGCAGACCAAGCCAAAGCCCTTGATGATACTGCAAGAATAAAAATTCTACAAATATTGTACCACAAGCAACTTGCAACAGAACAAATTGTTGAAGAGCTCAGCAAGATGGGATACAAAAAAGCAACCACCACAATACGACATCATATCGATGTTCTAAAAAATGCCGGACTGATTGAAATTGTAAAAATGGAAGAAGTTAGGGGTGCCGTCATGAAATATTATGGAACATCTGTTCGAGTGATGGGAACAAAACTTCCAGCAAACTTTGAAGCAGACTTTTCAAAAACAATTGCAGACACTTCAGTCCGATTAGAAAAAGTGATAAAAAATATTGTTGAAAATGCAGGATCTAAAATAAAGAAAAAAAGTTCCAAGAATGCATCTTCTGAATCAAGTTACGAAGAGCACATCATGATGGAAATTGTCAACAGGGCAATGACCAAAGTGTTTGAAAACAACGTACCGTTGCTTGTGCAAAAATAAAATCACTTTACTTCTATTCTGAAAATTCCACGAGTCTTTGGATTTTGCAAAGCCTTGATAATTTGAGGAGGAATGGAATCTGATGCAGAATCGCATCCAATTGATAGTGTTCGAGGACATGTGAAATTACTTTTTCTAATCACAATATCATGTGGATTTTTCAAAGTAAGTTTCTCGCTACCATGACCTGTTATCTTGAATGTCAAGTCATCGACCAATATTGTGCAAGTTATAACTGATTGAGGTTTTTGCAACAATGTTTTCATTTCATCTGGAATTCCAAGACAACCACTTGATGCGCCTACACCTATGATGCAGTCTCCATTTACTGTAAGATCTGGATCAGTTGTTATCTCGATTGATTTTGGATGAAGTGATCTGACATTTTCATGACCCTGAAATGAGATCTCAAAACGCACAATTTCGAGTTGTATAAACTTAAATTAAACCTTCAAAGGATGAATTTTGAAATGCTACCAGCAGCTGCAGGTTATGATAGAGCAATTACAGTCTTTTCTCCTGATGGCAGACTTTACCAAGTAGAATACGCCATAGAGACAGTACGAAGAGGTACTCTTGCAATAGGCATCAAGAGCAAGGAAGGCATCATACTTGCAGTAGAAGAAAAACCAAGAAAATTACAAAATTCTGATATCACACAAAAAATATTTCAAGTAGACGATCACATTGGAGTCGCAGCAGCAGGCTACATTCCAGATGCAAGATCTCAAGTAGACAATGCAAGATTCTTTTCACAAAGTAACCGAATGATATACGACGAGCCAATCGAAGTAGAGGCAGTAGCAAAACACTTGGCAGACCAAGCACAGCAATATACACAATATGCAGGTGTAAGGCCATTTGGAGTTGCACTAATCATTGCAGGAATTGACAAAAGTGGCAGCACCATATACTTGACTGATCCAAGTGGAACATACATCTCATATGATGCAGTAGCAATTGGAGCAGGTGCAGATCAAGTCACAGAATTTCTAGAAAAGAATTACAAAAAGGACATGTCGGTAGAAGATGCCGCAGCCATGGCAATCGAGTCTATCTATCTTGTCAGTGAAGAAAAAGATGGAGTAAAACACATCAAGATGGCACAAATTCCAAGTGCGACAAAGCAATTGACAAGAACAAGTGAGAAAGACATCGAACAATTTGCAGTCAAGGCAAAAGATAACATCGCCAAGAGACCAAAGTAGCATCTCATATTTTATAGCGCTACAATATCAGGACATACATTGAAAATTTCAATAGCTATTCCGGACTCGTCATTATCTGAAGAGCCAACCCCTCTTGACAAGGCAATGAAGATATCTCAGATTGCAAGAGCGTGCTCGATATTTCGTGTAAATACAATTCACATCTACAAGGAATCCAGTGGATCAGACAGGGACAGATCGTTGCTTCGAAATCTTTTACGTTATCTTGAAACACCACAGTATCTACGCAAAATACTTTATCCAATCAGCGACGAGTTCCAGTTTGCAGGCAGTCTTAGTCCGCTCAAGATCCCATCACATGTCCAGACATCAGATCCAAAAAAGATCAAGGCAGGTGATGTCAGAGATGGAGTGGTGGTACAATACAAAGGAAAAAAATTTGTAAACGTTGGCTTTGAGCAACTGATCCCATTTTATAGCAAAGACGATGATGGAAAAAGAATCATAGTCAAATTCAAGGAAGGATATCCAGCTTTATCTGTAAAACAAATAGAAAAAGAAGAGATCTCACAGTATTGGGGCTATGATGTCAAGGAAATATCAAATCTTGGAACATTTCTTACCACCTGGGGCTCTGCAATCATACTTGCATCAAGAAAAGGCAAGCCCATACACAAGACACAAAAATATTTTGATGAGATCGCACGTGAACACGTCCTGATCGTCTTTGGCTCTCCAAAAAAAGGAGTCTATGAGATTCTAGGAAAAAATATCGGAAATATTCCACGATCTAGCATATTGAATTTCTTTTCAGACCAGGCAACAGAAACAGTCCGACTCGAAGAGGCCATCCTTGGCACTTTGTCAGTTCTGAACACGTTGACTCGAAACTAGTTTTAATGTGGGATCTTGGGTGGCAAGATAATTGGACAAAAAAACATTAGATAAAAAGAAATTTTTACTTTTTGCAATGATTGCAGGTGTTGCAGGGATTGTAATAGGAGGCATATTTACAATAACCAACCTAATGCATTTTTGGCACTAGATCTAATTTCAAAAATAAAACTTATCGTTGTCTAATTATAGACTTATAATGGGCTTTTCGACAATTTCGATTAACCATGGGTCATAGGAAGCATAGTCAACCAAGGAGGGGAAGCCTTGCATATTTGCCAAGAGGTAGAGCGAAGAGCATGGAAGCCAGAATACGAACTTGGCCTGATGTAAAAGCGGACCAACCAAAACTTCTCGGTTATGCCGGTTTCAAAGCTGCATGTATGCGTATAGCAAGTATTGACGATCGTGAAAAGACTCCGAACTTTGGAAAACAACTTGTCGGACTTGGCACAGTTGTAGTTACTCCGCCAATGTCAATAATTGGAATCAGGGGTTATTCTAGGGACAGATATGGAATTGATTCAACTTTTGATGTTTATGCTAAAGATTTACCAAAAGAGCTTTCAAGACTTTTCAAAACAAAACAAGATGAAAAAGGAATTGAAAAAGCAGAAAAATCTCTTTCTTACATTGATGAACTATTTGCAATTGCCGCAATTCTTCCACGCAAAGCAGGACTTGAACAAAAGAAACCGTATGTTTTTGAAGTTGCAGTAAAAGGCGGAGACATTGCAAAACAATTTGCATTCTTAAAAGATCTTATGGGAAAAGAAGTCAAGATAGATCAAGTATTCCAAAAAGGAGTTGAAGTTGATGTTGCAGCAATTACAAAAGGAAAAGGTATCGAAGGTCCAATCACAAGATGGGGTGTCAAGAAGAAACAACACAAGTCAAGAAAAAGTGTCAGAGCTCTTGGTACATTAGGTCCAATCAGTCCTGCAACAATCATGTACACTGTTCCAAGAGCAGGACAAAGAGGATTCCATCAAAGAACACAATACAACAGCAGAATTATGATTGTAAGCAATGCTGCAAATGAAGAATTAAAGATCAATCCAGCAGGTGGTTACAAACACTTTGGTCTAGTACAAGGTGATTACATTGTAATACGCGGTTCAATTCCAGGAACTTATCGAAGACTTGTAAAACTTCGTGCTCCTGTCAGACCAAAATTAGCAAAGGTTACACAACCAAAGATATTGGAGATAATGATTAACAAATGAAAGTTCCAGTATTTACAACAGCAGGTGCAAAAGATGGCGACATTGAATTGCCTCTAGTATTTTCAACTCCTGTTAGAAATGAATTGATTCACAAGGCATACATCCACTTGGAGTCTCACGCTTTCCAAAGACAGGGTAGATATCCAAACGCAGGTATGGATGTAGTTGCAGAATCAAATAGCCCACCAACAGGTCACCACCAAGCAAGAGTTGCAAGAATGGCAGGCGGTGGAGGTGGAAGACAAGGCCAAGCTGGTGGAGTTGCAATGACACGTAAAGGAAGACAGGCACATCCTCCAACATCAGAGCGAGTAATACACAAAATGTTAAACAAGAAAGAAAACCGTCTTGCTTTGTGTTCTGCATTGGCAGCAACAACATCTTCTACGTTGGTAAAACTCAGAGGTCACAAAGTAGACAAGATTGAATCATTTCCAGTTGTAGTATCAGATCAGATTGAATCAATACACAAATCAAAAGAACTAGCCAAGATTTTCGATGCATTGCACTTGTCACAAGATGTAGAAAGACTGAGAAGCAGACTAAAGGGTCGTTCTGGAAAACCTCTACTCAGAGGCAGAATGACAAAGGTAGGAAAAAGTGTCTTGCTTGTAGTAAAAGATTCCAAGAATATTTCCAAGGCAGCACATTCCCTTTTGGGAGTAGATGTGGTAGAAGCAAAAAATCTCAGTGTTCTTGACTTGGCTCCAGGTGCAAGACCTGTAAGATTGACAGTGTTTACAAAAGGCGCTATTGAAGAGATTTCAAAAATAAAATCACAGCATCTTGAAATTATGGTGACTACAAAATGAATATTGAAGAAGCAAACCACATCATTTTGAAACCGTACATTACTGAAAAGACATTTGCACTAGTTGAAAATCAAAGCAGAATTTGTTTCTTGGTAAGAGAAGAAGCTACAAAACCGAAGATCATTGAAGCAATAAAACTTCTCTACAAAGAAGATCCAATCGGACTAAACGTATGCAGAACAGTATATGGTAAAAAGGCATTTGTAAAATTCCAGACAGTTGAAAAAGCAAGAGACTTGGCTACAAAGATAGGAATGCTATAATATGGTCAAACTTGAATCAACTAAAGTAATGGTGAGCATAAATGGTTAAAGAATACAAGTATAGAGGATTAGCACTAGAAGAAATGCAAGCCCTTTCATTGGAAAAACTCTTTGAACTTTTGCCATCAAGAGCGCGACGATCACTTACAAGGGGTATCACCGATGGAAAACGAAAACTCTTGGAAGAAGTCAAGTCTGCCAAAGCAGGAAAAACAAGCGGACAAATTAAAACTCATCTAAGAGATGTCATAATTTTGCCTTATTTTACAGGATTGACAATTCATGTTTATTCAGGAAAAGAATTCTTACCCGTTGTAATCAGACAAGAGATGGTTGGACACTATCTCGGAGAATTTGTACGAACCAACAAGAGAGTCATTCACGGTGCACCTGGTGTAGGAGCATCAAGGTCTAGCTTGTACGTCCCATTAAAGTGATATATATGCATTTTAGCTACGCTTTCCAAAATTATGACAAGACAAGACACGTTCGTGCAGCATTAAGAGAAAAAACAATTTCACACAAACATGCAAGAGAAATTGCACATGCAATAAAGGGAAAATCTATCGAATCTGCAAGAAACTATTTGCAATCTGTTACTAGACTAGAACGCGCAGTTCCATTCAAGAGATATAACAATGAAGTAGGTCACAAGTCAGACACTGGTGTGATGGCTGGACGATATCCAGAAAAAGCAGCATCGGAATTTCTCAGACTACTTGATAATTTAGAATCAAATGCAGAATATCGTGGAATGGATCTTGACCGATTAAAAATAGTAAATGCTACAGTCCACAAGGGAAGAAAACTTGAACGATTCACCCCACGTGCAATGGGACGAGCATCACCTAAAGTAGATATTCTTACACACGTCGAGCTGGTCGCTCAGGAACTATAGACATGTCTTCAGTGAAAAATGTTATCAATGATAGTTACAAATTGATGCTCCTCAAAGATTACTTAAGAGAAGCAATCAAAGAAGCAGGTTTTTCAGAAGTTGATATTCAGAAAACTCCAACAGGAACCAGGGTCGGATTACATGTTACAAGACCTGGAATCGTAATTGGAAGAAAAGGAAGTGGAATTCGTGATCTTACTAAAGTTCTTGAAACAGACTTTGGACTAAAGAATCCGCAGATTTCAGTCATTGAAATAACAAAACCAGAACTTGAACCAAGTGTGATGTGCAATAGAATGTCACAACACCTTGCAAGAGGAACTGCATTCAGACGTGCAGTCATGTGGACCATGCAGACTATCATGGAGGCAGGTGCAATGGGTGTACAAATTACCACTTCAGGTAAACTAAGAGGTGACCGTTCTAGCTTTGAAAAACACAGCAAAGGTGTACTCCCAAGAGCAGGACACCAAGCAACCGTTATAGTTTCAGAAGATATCGTACACGTTCAAACAAAAATGGGTCTTATTGGAGTTCGAATCAGAATTGCACGAAAAGAGAGATTCATACCAGAATTTGAATTAAAAGTATTGAAGAAAGAGGCAAAGCCAAAAGTTGAGGAAATTCCACAAGAAATCGAAATTGTCGAAGAAGCACAAATTGATCCAACCAAACCACGAACTGAAAGTGAAGTAATCGCATTAGAAGAAAAATTAATTGAAACAGTGGAAACATTTGAAGAAGTGGAAGAGGAGCTCAAGTAATGGCCCGAATAAAGATGAAAACAGTTCGAGAATTCAATGAGACTGATCTTAAAGATAGACTTGGTCAGTTGCGTTCAGAATTGACAAAATTAAAGATTGAAGCATCAAAAGGAACATTAAGAAAAGATAGTGGAAAAGTAAAACCTCTTCGAAGAGATATCGCAAGAGTATTAACTAGACTAAATGAGATGAAAACCAAATGATTACAGTTGAAAATATCACACGTCATGAATTAATCGGACTTGAAACATCTATTGTACAATCTAGCAATTTGCAGGTAATCGGATTGCATGGAAAAATAATTGATGAAACTAAATCCATGTTTTCAATTGAAACTAGCACTGGTGTAAAACTAATGCCAAAGTCAAACTCTACATGGCAATTTACCATCAATGGCGCATCTGCTATTGTAGATGGAAAGACAATTGCAAAAAGATCTTATGAAAGAATGGGAGTAAAAGCATGACCAAAAATATAGGACTTCAAGTCAAGGCACCAAAAACCGAGTGTGACGATGATCTTTGTCCATTCCACGGAGTTCTAAGTATTAGGGGTAAACTAGTTCAAGGCAAAGTAGTCAGTGCAAAAGCACCAAAAACAGTTGTAGTACAGCAAGAATTTCCAAGATTAGATATAAAATACAAGAGATATGCACGTAGCCAAAGCAAATTGCATGCACACAGACCGCAGTGCATTGATGTAAAAGAAGGCGATATTGTTCTTACTGCTGAATGCAGACCAATTTCAAAGAGTGTCTCTTTTGTTGTAGTTGAGGTAGTATCCTAATGGGCGCAACAAAGAGTCGTGCAGTATCTGCAAAAGGAGTACAAGAATTCAGACCATATGTTACAAGAGCACTTCCACTTGGAGCTCAAGTAGTATGTGCAGACAACACAGGTGCAAAGATCTTAGAAATTGTGATGGTCCAAAAAACAAAGACCAGAGTTGCCCGTTATCCATCTGCAGCAGTTGGTGACTTTTGCAACGTTGTAGTAAAGAAAGGTCCTGGTGAACTAAGAGGACAAATATTTGGTGCGGTTATTGTTAGACAAAAATATGCCGTAAGAAGATTAAGCGGAGTACGAGTAACATTTGAAGACAACGCAGCAGTGCTTGTAACACCAGAAGGTGAAATCAAGGGCACTGAAATCAAGGGACCAGTAGCAGTAGAGGCAGCAGAAAAATATCCAAGAATTGCAAACTTGGCATCAATGGTGGTATAGAAGATGAAACCAACTACAATCCGAAAAAGAATGATGTATACTGCTTCGTCACACCTACTTAGCAAACAATTAGGTTCACATTTATCTAAAGATCTTAAAGACAAGTATCACTGCAAAAGCCTACGCGTAGTAGAAGGTGACAGCGTCAAGGTATTGCGTGGCGAATTCAAGGGAATTGAAGGAAAAGTTACCAATGTATCTACTGAAAAAAGAGGTATTGCAATAGAGGGCATCAAGCGTGAAAAACTCAAAGGCGGAAATGTCGACATTTACATTCATCCATCAAACGTAATCATCACTTCATTGAATCTTGAGGACAAGTGGAGACAAAGCAAACTAGAAGGACAAAAACCAAAGAAGGCTCCAAAAAGTGCTCCAGCTGAAACAAAAGAATCAAAACCAAAAGAGGCTAGCAAAGAAAAACCAAAAGAACAAAAAGAGGCTAGCAAAGAAAAACCAAAGGAAGTAAAAGCCGATGATAAAAAAGACAAATCTAAAACTGAAAAAAAGGGGACTAAGTAATGGTTAGCATTTCTGGCAGTAAAAAACTAAAAAGACAAATGGCTCCACTTTTCTGGGGAATTACAAGAAAAGACAAGAGGTTTGTAATTACAGTAAAGCCAGGTGGTCATAAAAAAGACGTATCAATTCCAACTGCAGTATTTATCAGAGACACACTAAAACTTGCAACTTCACTAAGAGAAGCAAAATCTGTAATCTATGGAGGAAAAGTCAAAGTGGATGGCGTTGTAAGAAACTCACTTCACCATGGAATAGGCTTGATGGATGTGGTAGAACTAGATGGAGTTCCTGATGTCTATAGACTTGTTCCAAAAGATTTGACTGTCTTAAAACCAATCAAGATCAACTCTTCTGAAAAATCAAAAAAATTACTCAAGGTAACTAAAAAGGTAACAATCACTGGCAAGAAAACTCAACTTGGATTCCATGACGGCAGAACACTAATTTCTGACACCAAAGTAAATGTGGGAGATACATGTGTAGTTGAAGTGCCAGGAACAAAAATTCTCGATGTTATACCTCTTGAAAAAGGAGTACAAGTTATGATTACTAGTGGAGTAAACGCAGGACGTATGGGTAAACTAATTGAACTAAAATCTGGAACATTCATCTTGCCAAAAAGAGCAGATGTTGACCTTGGTGAAAGACAGATTGAAATTCCAGCAAACTTGGTAATGGCAGTAGGAAAAGACAAACCTGTCATACAAATTCAGTGATAGATATGGCACAACAAACAGAATCCCCAATGAAGAAAATTTCAATTGCTAAAGTAGTTTTGAACATGGGTGTAGGTAAATCTGGTGAACCCATTGAAAAAGCAAAACGTGCACTAAAACACATTTCAGGTCAACAACCATCTCCAAGATTTGCAAAAGCCACTCAACGTGACTGGGGAGTACACAAGGGTGAACCAATAGGTGTTGCAGTTACAATAAGAAACGAGCCAGCAGTTGCTCTAATCAAGAGATTATTTGCAGCAAAGGGCAATCAAATGAAAGGATCATCATTTGATAACTTTGGAAATCTTTCATTTGGTATCAAAGAACATATCGATATTCCTGGAGTAAAATACGATCCACAAGATGGAATCTTGGGTCTTGATATTTCAATTTCACTTACAAGACCAGGTTTTAGTATTAGATTGAGAAGCAAACACAAGGCAAGTGTAGGACGAACTCATATCATTACTTCAGAAGAAGCAAAAGCATTTCTAACCCGTGAGTTTGGGATTCAGGTAGTATAGCATGAAGAATCGTGATTACAAGGTAACCGGAAGAACTGTCCATAAATTTGGAAAAGGTTCTAGATGGTGTAAAAGATGTGGCGACTATAATGCAGTAATTCAAAAATATGATTTAGATCTTTGCAGACGATGTTTCAGAGAAGTAGCAGACTCGCTAGGGTTTAGGAAGTTCAAGTGAGATAGATATGCCAGCAACTAATATTCTAGCAAACATGTTTGTAACACTATACAACACTGAGGCAAGAAGAAAAGGCGAGTGTGTCGTATTGCCTACATCAAGACTTGCAACTGACGTACTCAAGACACTCCAAAATCACAATTACATTGGCGAATTTGAGCACGTAGATGACAAAAAAGGCGGCAAGTTCAAGATTCAGCTATTAGCAAAAATTACAAAATGTGGTGCAATCACACCTAGATTCAAGGTGAAAAAAGATGGTTATGCTAAGTGGGAACAACAATATCTGCCATCATACTCACGTGGTATGTTGATTGTAACTACAAATCAGGGTGTAATGTCTCATCACGAAGCAATAAAGAGCGGCTTGGGAGGGCTATTGATAGGATTTGTCTACTAAAACAGTCGAAGTACACGAAGTAACAATACCAATTCCTGATGCTGTAAAGGCATCTGTAAGCCACAAGATATTGCATGTCCAGGGACCATTGGGAAAGACAAGAAAGACATTCAAAAAAATACCAGTAGACCTACAAGTTGAAGGAAAAAATGTCATACTAAAATCAGTTGGCATGCGTAAAAGAGATTATGCAATATTCAAAACTTCAGAATCTATAATCAATACTCTTTTCAAGGGTGTACAAAACGGCTACACTTTCAAAATGAAAATCGTATATGCACACTTTCCAATCACTGTAAAGGTAAAAGATGGTAATATTCACGTGGAAAACTTTCAAGGTGAACGTGCAGCACGAGTCTCAAGAATATTTGGTGATACCAAAGTAGTTCCAAAAGGTGATGATGTAATTATCACTGGACCTGTATTGACTGATGTATCACAGACTGCAGGAAGTCTACAACAAAATACCAAAGTCAAAAACAAAGATCACCGGGTCTTTCTTGATGGTCTTTATCTTTTTGAGAAACTCGACAAGATCGAAAAATAGATTCAGCAAAGAATAAATCCGCTTATCCTACGAACAAGTTTATTGCCGCCCTAGCTCAGCGTGGTAGAGCAGCTGGCTGTTAACCAGCGGGTCGCCAGTTCAAGTCTGGCGGGCGGCGCTTTAATATTTCTAAACTCGAATTCTGAAACATTAATTTTTGATTATCGCACTTCAATGATTAAAAACTTACAGGTTTCAGTATGTTGTATTTCTAAATTCGAGTTTGGAAACATTGTAATGCGATCACGCTTTGGTTTATTCTATTAGACAATATGGATCTAATACGGATCATATTATGATGATACATGCAGGAGGTCCGCATTGGCCAGAACAAGACGCGCAAATAGATATTGCGTGGATTGTGGGGGTAGATTAGTTTACTATCCTCGCCTTTCAAACCCAAAAGCTCCCAATGAATATAGGGTTCTGGTTTATGCTTGTCCAGACTGCACTAAAGATTTTGATAAACCAAAGATGTTCTCAATCAAACGAAATGTGGTAGATGAACCAATAGAAACAGTGGAGATAGAAATTGTTCAAGCAAGAGAAAAAATTCCAGAAATGGTACAGACATCTACTGTCTGACAAAATATCCCAATACGACTAGGAATTACTCTGAAAACTGTCTAGTCTTCTATACTCAAAAACTAGATGACATTATTGGAAAAATTGAAACCACAAATTGGAGGCAATGTATCTGCGAACCGCCTAACTGTTGCAGAGCATACTCTGTCTGATAATTGGAAATACTGTGCACTTGGAGAGCAGATGAAAAAAAGGCCAAGATCTTGATGGGGTAAGGGCTTGCCCCTGAAGCAGTAAAACTAGGATTTGATTTTGCTACTGCTGTCAAAAAAAGGGACAGTTCTGCAGCACTGGAAATAGAACAAATAGAAAGATTTTCTACAATATGGTACAATCAACAAAATTTCAAATGAATCCACACTAAGTTTTTTGGACATTTTTTGCCGACTTTTGGTCCAAGACCCCGGGGTTTGTACACTAAAACCATGCCACGTTTCTGAATTTTTCATGCCTATACCAGGTGATCATATTTTGTGGTATTTTTGAATCAGAAAATTTGGGCCAAAAAACCAGGGTTGAGCTTTTGCTCAGGGCCCAAAAAGAAAATGGAACTCTTACTAGGCAATGGGGGTGTTTTGACCCTTGGCGGTTATTAGCACGCTCAAGTGTTACACCCCCCCTAAAATTGGTCATTTTTGATAAAATCACAATATGCCTGGATAGTGGAAAATAACAGGGGGTTTAACTTTCGAGCATAAATTTAGAATTTTCCAAATTTTCAAAAAACGACCAATTTAGACCAATTATTGGACAAAAATTGGAGCGTGATTAGATTGGTTTGGTACCAATAGGGGGGTAGAAATAGACCAAAGATGCCATAAAGTGTTGGATATCATGGTTTTGTGTTACAAATGCTTTGAAGAAAAACACGATACCTGTATGGGTAAACAGGGCCTGTTTGTTTGCGAATGCCAACTTTGCAAGAAAGATTCAAAATCTATCAACAATGTCATGCCAGAATCTGTAAAGTATGTCGAGAAACACTAGATCCAACATTTGTCATATCTCAGTCAAGTTTGCATAGTTTTGTGATAAGTAATTATCGTGAGAGAGTCAGAAAAACCCTCACGATTCTAGGCCTGGTCAGTTATGGGTAGCCGAAAAACGATTTGTTACCATTATATCTTAAGTCTCCAGTGGAATTTTTTGGATATTTAGCTAATTCTTTTCAAACTTGGTATTTTGGTAAAATTATACATGTACAGTATGGTCATGTCTATAGTTACAGGACTGGCACAAAAATATCTGGCACAAATCACCGTTGATGTCTTTTTCTATCTTAGAAACTAGTTTGTCCATGGCAAGACCGTTTCTTGGACAATCAGTGGTGGGGCAAACCATATCATAGTCAAGTATGTGGTCAAGACAAAAGTATCCAAGTTTTGAAGAATAGATTCCTTCTTTACTGCAGAGGCCTTTTTCGCATTTTCTTTCCTTGTGCAAGAAACCTTTTGGGACTCTATTTGCACGTATGTCTGACTCGTCCATATTCTAGACTGGTAATATCCATAATTTAAGAATCATTGATTTCTGACTTGTCATGATCAATTCTTGGAATTACCACACTTTGCATTTTGAACGATTCTAAATCTTGGCATGGGATCAATGGCACCATCTTTTGCTGATTATTGCATAAATTCTGGTGGAATTTTAAACCAAAAGAAGAGATGTTTTTACCTTTATACTAATTAGGAAGGATGTTTCAAAATTCGAGTATGGAAAGATTTGAAATTAGCCTCACGGTCAACAAAAAACCAACTGATTCACAAATGCAAAAACTACAAGAGCATTTTGCAAAAATGCCGCTTGAAGAAATCATGTCAGGCCTGAATTTTGCAAAAAACCGGTGGACTGCAAAAGATGCCGGGGTGCTCAAAGTGGGAAGAAAGAGCATAATAAACAAGGAGATTCATTCTGTTACTTCAGAGCAAGCTCAATGGAGGCTAAAAAACTGGAAGATGATGATTGCAAATTACAGAAAACTAGGGTACAGCTATCCCACAATATCTAGAATCAAGAAACACTTTGTAGAATTGAGTAAAAAGCGCTCTAGATAGGTTCTGGCGCTTTTGTTGTAGAACCAAGTGTTGGAGGAAGATCCGGTAGGGATTGTCTTACGTGTCCTTCTAGGATTGATTGAGCCTCCTCTAGTATCTGGTTTGTCTCTGAGTTTGTAGTGTCTACGGTGAAATTGTTTTCTCCATTCACTGATGCTCCAGACATGATTTCTCCTAGTATGTTGGATAGGTCTGACATGGATGAATCTGCTGCTGGCATTAGACCGTTTAGGCCTGCACCTAGTCCCTTTATGATTGACATACAGGGGCTTAGTGTTACCACCACATCTCCAAGTTCTGATATTGTGTTTAATCTTAATTGAATCTGTTCCATGGCCAATTTTGCGCCTGTTACCATGTTGTTCATCTTTCTAATCTCGTATAATTCTGTGGCATAGGCATTAGAGTATGCCTTGTTGTGTAGTCTTACTGCTTCAACCACTTTTTTAAAGATAAAATCGTCTTTTTCTTTTAATTTCTTTGAAATAGAATCAAGTTTTATGATTTGTAACTGTAATTTCTTTTGTGCTTCATCAATCTTGGGCTTTAACGGTGCATCTGGCTTTACCTTGTCAATTACTCTCTGGGAGATGCTTTCTTTTTGTACATTCCATTTGTTTGTAAAGTTCATTTTATACTGTGTCTTGATTTGAAATGTTATTTTAAACAGCCATGTTCTTACTTGGTGTGTAACTGTAGTGACAGCAAGCTTGAGTTACACCAATACACTGCACAGGTTGATCTAATATGTTTCTAAATTCGAATTTAGAAACATAATATCCTGACTAGCCAAAGGTAAATGTGTAGATTTCAAAGCCTGGGTGGCCAATTATGGTAAGTGTGTGGTCACCTGCTTGTTTTGATGATATGATGTTGTACAGTCTATGTTCTGAGATGATAGCAGTGCTATTTTTGGTATCCTGGCCTGCATCATCACTTGCCACTGGTTTTCCGTCAAGCAGTAACTGTATTGTAGTATTTGGCCCTGATGCAACAATATGCACATCTTGGGCAGTATATGGCAAAACTATTTTTCCATTGTCTGATAATAACGTCATACTATCGTGTAGATTTTGCCACTGGCCCCCTAAATAGAAATGATCTTTTTGCAAATCAGATGGAATGGTATAGTTGACTGTTTTTTCTGGTTCAAACCCTTCTGTATTTCCAAAATAGTTTCTTCCATCTGCAAAGTCATAACCAAAATAAAGTTCTGGGGTTTCGTAAACTGAAAACTCGTGGGGTGCTAAATTGACAAGACTCTGATCTGCTGTTGCATTTAGTCCAAGTCTTTTTGCTCTTTGATCAAGTAGTTGCTGGATGACTTTTTCTGTCTGGTCATATTCTCCTTCACCAAAGTGCGTGTGTCGTATGTGTCCAAGATCATCTGTGATATATTCTGCAGGCCAGTATCTGTTTGAAAATGCATCCCAAGTTTTGTGATCACTGTCCATCACTATTGGATATGTCAAACCATATTTTTGCACCGCCATTTTTACATTGTTTGGATCTTTTTCAAACTCAAACTCTGGGGAGTGCACTCCGATTATCAACAAGCCCTTGTCTGCATATTTGTCATTCCATGCTTTAAGGTATGGAAACGTTCTGATGCAGTTTATGCAACTATATGTCCAAAAATCATACAATACTACCTTGTCTTTCATTTTTGCTTTTAGCTCTTCTGGTGTTGTATTGATGTAATC